>Ga0326727_10000156_pt1 | contig 291011 bp, 261 predicted proteins | sample MB2enrmetagenome_FD_207643 | JGI IMG/M metagenome (GOLD analysis project Ga0326727, IMG submission 207643) | Lab enriched peat soil microbial communities from McLean, Ithaca, NY, United States - MB29MY | ecosystem: Environmental > Terrestrial > Soil > Wetlands > Peat | place: USA: New York... | reverse complement strand
TGGTCGTGCCTGAGAAGGTGCATTTCCGCTACAAGCTGGAAGGCCAAGAGAAGGACTGGAGAGAGGTTGTCAACGATCGGGAGGTGCAGTACACGAATCTGCCGCCAAAGCATTACAAATTTCGCGTCCTTGCCTGCAACAACAGCGGCGTGTGGAACGAAGAAGGCGCGAGCTTGGACTTCGTGATTCCGCCTGCTTGGTACCAGACGAATTGGTTCCGTGCGGCATGCCTGGTGGCGTTTGTGGGGATGATCTGGGGAATATATGAATTGCGAGTGCGGCAACTAGCGCATCAGTTCAACATGCGTCTGGAAGAGCGGGTAGCCGAACGCACTCGGGTGGCTCGCGATCTCCATGACACGCTGCTGCAGAGTTTTCAGGCACTGCTGCCAAGTCTTCAGGCCGGCATCAACATGTTAGCGTCACGTCCGGCTGACGCTCGTAAAGTGCTTGAGGCTACTGCGGATCATGCGTCTCAAGCAATCGCTGAGGGCCGGGATGCGGTGCAAGGCTTGCGCATGTCGACGGTCGAGAAGAACGATCTTGCGGTAGCCATTCGGACGGTTGGGGAAGAACTCGCTTCTGCGGCGAGCACTCAGCCCTCGCCCAACTTCAACGTGGTGGTGGAAGGAGCATCTCGCAATCTGCATGCAATCCTGCGAGATGAAGTTTACCGGCTTGCGGTGGAGGCGTTGCGCAATGCGTTCCGGCACGCGGCGGCGCAAAACGTCGAAGTGGAAATCCGTTACGACGAAAAGTATTTCCGGCTCCGCGTTCGGGATGACGGGAAGGGGATTCCCTCCGACGTGCTCAGCGGAGACGGCCGTGAGGGGCACTACGGCTTGCCGGGTATGAGGGAACGAGCGAAACTCGTAGGCGGTAAGCTAGCGATCTGGACTGAACTGGATGGCGGTACGGAAATCGAGCTCAATATTCCAGGAGCGAGAGCGTACGTAAAATCCACGCGGACCTTCTGGCATTTTGGCAAGCGGTCCGCGACAGGTACAGATGAGAAGGAACCGATAGAACGTGAGTGAGAGGTCAGCTCAAATCCGGATTCTTGCCGTTGACGATCATGTTCTCGTACGGCAGGGCATATCTGTACTTATCGGTACGGAGCCCGGTATGACTCTGGTGGCCGAGGCATCGAATGGGCGCGAGGCAATCCAACAGTTCCGTGCGCATCGCCCGGACATCACGCTCATGGACATGCAAATGCCGGAGATGAACGGCCTCGATGCCATCACTGCGATTCGAGGAGAATTTTCCGATGCGAAAATCATCGTATTGACGACCTACAAAGGCGATGTGCAGATTCTTCGCGCGCTCAAAGCAGGAGCACGAGGTTACCTGCTCAAAAATACGATTCACAAGGAACTCCTAGACACGATCCGAGCGGTTCATGCCGGGAAAAAGGCTCTTTCTCCCGAAGCCTCGTACGAAATCGCCGAGCATGCGACGGATGATGCCCTTACGCCCGCAGAAATCAACGTGCTGCGCTTGATCGCAGCCGGAAATGCCAATAAGCAGATCGCCGATCAGCTCTCGATTACCGAGGAGACCGTCAAGGGGCGAGTCAAGAACATCCTTTCCAAATTGGGCGCCAATGACCGAACACAGGCGGCCATGATCGGGTTGAAGCGCGGGATCATCGAACTTTAGTTCCCCCAAGTCACCTCCTCGCCCGAATCCCAAAACCCTAAAGAGTGACGATTTAACTCTTTTTGGGCTTCCGATGCGATCTCAGAACAACAGAGAATAGCAATGTAGTGCGGAAAGGTGCGTCCTTGCGGCGCCTATATTCAACATTCGCCGGCGGCTGGCCCGGCACGGGGCTGCTCCTGATGCGTGCGGTTGCGGGTTCCGCGCTGGTCGTACGCGCAGGCTTGACCTTGCGGAGCGACCCACCACCGATGAATGTGACGATTCCCGCCATCCTCCTGCTGGGAGCGGGAATCCTGTTAATCGCAGGCTTATGGACACCCATCGCCGGAGCCTCGGTAGCCCTCATTGAAGTCTGGAAGATGCTCATGCTACCCGGCGACAAGCCGCTTTGGCTGATGTTGGCGACCGCCGGTGCCGCCCTGGCAATGTTAGGACCCGGCCTATGGTCCATCGATGCTCGCCTTTATGGCTGGAAGCGCCTCGAAGCCACACCTCGCAAGAAGAATTCTGGCCTCCCTAAGAACAGTCCAAAAGACTAGATTCCTTTCGCCCAAAAGTAGGATGTCCGTTGCCTCCCAAAGAGTTTGCACATTCCTCGATATAGGGTTTCCGAAATTCGAACCGAGTTGCACAATGGCTCACGAGTTCAAGCCAAGAAGGTTGAACAAGGAGCACCAACATGGCAAACCTGATTGAGTTCTACGTTCCAGCTCGCTTCCGCAAGGTCGTGAAGTGGGTACCTCAGCAGCAACGCGGACGGGTGCTCGAATTTCCAGTGGCGCAAAAGCGAACTGCCTGACATCCGGGAACCAGAAAACAAACTGCAAACATCAGGAGGAGACTATGGGCGCGGCCGTTGCTTTCGCAGATCTCGGAGACTTCAGAGCAACCAGTTTTCCCAACGTGAGCAGGCTCGAAGCCGATCAGTTTTATTTCGACCCAGAAATCAGCGCTGAGGACTGCTTCGAAGAGATCGTCGGCAAGAGCCCAGCCCTGCGAAAAGTCCTGGAGCATGTTGCCATTGTTGCGCCGACCGATTCCACCGTCCTGCTTCATGGCGAGACAGGCACCGGCAAGGAGTTGGTCGCACGCGCCATTCACAATTTGAGCTCACGTCGCGATCGTCCGTATATACGCATGAACTGCGCCGCCATCCCCTCGGGACTTCTGGAAAGCGAGCTGTTCGGGCATGAGCGGGGAGCTTTCACGGGGGCTCTGATTCAAAGAAAAGGTCGATTCGAGCTGGCAGACAAAGGCACGCTCTTTCTGGATGAGATTGGCGATATCAGCCTGGAGGTGCAGCCGAAATTGTTGCGGGCCGTTCAGGAGCAGGAGTTTGAGCGGTTGGGAAGTGCGTCGACGATCCAAGTGAATGTTCGAATGATCGCTGCCACTCATCGTGATCTCCGAGCGATGATTCAGGAAGAGAAGTTTCGCGAAGATCTGTTCTACCGTTTTAACGTATTCCCGATCGAGATCCCGCCGCTTCGGGAACGGCGCGAGGATATTCCGCTGCTGGTGAACTATTTTGTTTCGAAGCTGTCGCAACGCATGCGAAAGCAGATCACCTCTGTGTCAAGGCATACCATGGACGTTCTAACGAACCACTCGTGGAGAGGGAACGTTCGGGAGCTGGCGAACTTTATCGAACGCGCCGTCATCGTGACACGCGGTGAGGAGCTAGAAGTCCCGGCTGCAATGCTTCCCACTGCTTCTGAGACGGTTGTCGCTGTCAGCTCGCCCTCTAGTTTCAGACAAGCGGAATCCAGCGTGATCATTGACGCATTGCGAGCTGCGGCGGGGCGAATCGCGGGGCGAGGAGGAGCCGCCGAGCGGCTCGGATTGAAGCGTACGACTCTGCAGAACAAGATTCGCCGCCTCGGCATCGCAAAAGCACAGTATCAGAACTAGCAGCTTACTCAGCGTGTACTACGGATGACTGGCATTGAGTCGATGTTTTTGATGCTCTCCTGGGGTGAGAACTCATGATGCACAAAAAAGATAGAGACCGAGTGATGGCCGAAATCACACTTCCTCATCTGTTGCGACTGGCCAACGAACATGGATGCTCCGTTACCCAGCAGCAAGCTTTGGCATTTCTCAATGAACAGGGACGCGCCTTCGAGATGTGGAAGCAGATGATGCAGGCCGGAGAAGAATTCATCGCATCCAGCTTGCTCCGACAGTAAATCAGCCGGCCGCCACATAGTTTCCCGTCTCGGATACAAGGTCTCCCCCTGGGGAGTGCCCGGTGAAAAACCAGAGGTCAAGGGACCGCTGGTCGCTGTTCTGTCTGTCGCTGGGCAACACGGAAGCCGTGGAAACAAGCCCCGCTGCAAAATGTCTTCTCGGAACGAAAAAGCGGATAAATAGAAACTTGGCGGGAGCGACGGGACTCGAACCCGCGGCCTCCTGCGTGACAGGCAGGCGCTCTACTTTGAGTGAACCAGCCTGTATCGAATGTAGGAGAGAATTGGCGGGCTAAGAGTGTGCTCTACAAGGAACAGCAGATACCCGATGGACTGTGTGTCGGAAGTCGGTGACAGGGCAGCGTTCTAACAGACTCGTCTGCTCGTCAGGCCCGAGCGCGGGGCGGCGAAGGTCTCGCGTGTCTTAGGCGCTTCGCTAGATCCTCTCTGGGTCATACTGAGCAAGTAAATTCCGCTCTCGCCGAGGGGCCAGAAACCAAGCCTAGACCAGTACGCCCTTAGTTTGCGGATCGCGTCATCTCGTCCGACACTGGGTGCTCGCAATCGTTTTAATGCCTTTCGATCTCGGGTGTACGCGGGAGTAAATTGCAGTGGCCAAGGCCTGCACGCTACCAACCCGCAGCCGGCACCGAAGATGTCAATCGTCCGATCGACGACAGATCGGCCGATCCCGCGTCCCCGAAGTTTTGGATGGACCTCTATGCAATCGATGATCAAAAGATCACATCCTAGAGCTTCATACTCATCCCTTATTTCCTCCTTCCAATAGCCGCTATCTAAATCAAATAGAAGCTCCCAGTATTCGGCGATATTCCCGTCAACACCGTCGCCGAGCCCCTCCGTGGTGATGCCATGGTCCATGGCTTCTCCGAATTGAACCAATGACGCTTTTACACAACCAGCCTCTTTTTCTTCGGCGTCACCCTCGACTTTGGCAAAGATTCTACCCACGATGGAGTGAACAAAGTCCGTCTCAGCATAGTCTTCGTGCAATGAGGCACCTATCATGAACTCGACCCGCGGATCTAGGCCTGTGCACGATTCGGAGCTTTTGCTATCAACGGCGATTGTTTTTCCCGTCTGCATAGGGGACCTCATGCCGCTATTTACCCCCTGCGTTACGAATTCGTCAACCGGGTATGAATCCCCCGTCCTGAAAGGCCAGCACATCGCGAAATGATCGGGACCCGTGTGTTTTCCCTGAAAATCATGCCCGTTTGACGGAAATCCAGTCTGCATTTATAGAACATCCCCAGAAGTTGCCAAACCGACTTGAATTTGGTGATTTGCCTAAGGAGTTCATTATGTCCGCATCCCAGCCATCGAGGTTTGCTCCCTCTCCCAGCCAGTCCCGGCCAAGAAGTGAATTCGTCTTCGAGCCACTTTTGGACAGTGATGAAGCCGCGCAGCTGCTCCGAATTCACCCAAAAACTTTGCAGCGCATGGCTCGCAATCGCCAGATTCACGGAATTCAGGTCGGGAAATTGTGGCGCTTCCGCGCCTCTGACCTAGAGATTTGGCTGAGAACGAAGAAGGCTGGCTAAGCCGCCGTCTTCCACAGGTTTCGCTATCGACCCGCCACTCCACTTGCGCTAAGCTGAGGCAGCCATCCGTGTCGCCTCAACGAAAGGAGAATTGATGAGGCGCACGAGTCATCAGCACGGCAGTCTCAAACTGGCGGATCGCAGAAAAGGAAGAGTCTGGGAGTTCCGATGGAGAGAAGTACAGATCGACGGCTCGGTTCGAAGGAAGAATATAGTCGTCGGAACGCTACAGGAGTTTCCAACCGAGGCAGCGGCTCAAACCGCTGTCGATGCAATTCGTCTGACTATCAACCGACAAACCCCTCAACAACTGCTGAAGAATGTGAGCGTAGAGACCCTCGTCAAGCATTACCAGGAGCACGAGTTGCCAGACATCTTCGCGAAGAAGAAGCCAGCGACAGGGAGCGGAGACGAGCATCACAAGTCCTATTCCACACAATGCGCGTACGACATCTACCTCAACAAATGGGTCTTGCCACGCTGGCGGTCCTACCGTTTGTCGGAGGTGAAAGCTGTGGATGTCGAAGCCTGGCTCAAGACATTGCCATTGGCGCGCGGCAGCAGAGCCAAAATCAGAAATCTGATGAGCGCTTTGTTTTCTCACGCGATCCGGTGGGAGTGGACCGAACGCAATCCAATCAAGAGCGTACGTCAAAGTGCAAAGCGGATGAGGACACCCGATGTTCTGACGCCCGACGAGATTATGGCTCTGCTCAAAAAATTGCCAGAACCTCTTCGAACAGCGGCAGAACTAGATGCCTTCACCGGCTTGCGGCGCGGAGAACTGATTGGGCTCCAATGGGCGGATGTGGACTTCGAGAATCTCGTTATTCACGTTCGCCGTTCCGTTGTGATGATGGTTCAAGGCACTCCCAAGACCGAAGCGTCAGCAAAAGATGTGCCCCTCGACGCAGCTCTTGCCGAATCTCTCCTCAAGCTGCGACTGACCAGCTCATACAACAGAGAAGGCGACTGGGTTTTTGCCTCGCCCACAATGAAGGGCAAGCAACCGCTCTGGCCGGACACTCTCTGGCGTCGATACGGACAACCGGCAGTCAAGGCTGCGGAGATCAAGAAGCGGGTTGCGTTTCACACCTTCCGGCACACGTATACAACCTTACTGACTCAGAACAGCGAGGATGTAAAGGTGGTGCAGGAACTTCTACGCCATGCAAACAGTCGGATCACACTCGACTTGTACGCTCAGGCTGGAATGCAGGAGAAGCGGGAAGCCCAAAGCAAACTAGTGCGGCTCGTACTCAACAAAGGAGAGGCACTGGCCTAACTGGACCAAATTGGACCATGAGCGAAATTGCCGATTCCTTGCAACTGCTTGAAAGGAATGGCGGGGACGACGGGACTCGAACCCGCGGCCTCTGCCGTGACAGGGCAGCGTTCTAACCAACTGAACTACGTCCCCAAGTGCATGTATTGTCAGTAGCTTACAACAACAGAGAACCATCCGAAACGGGTTCCCTGTCTTCCGAGCCAGCATCGTCTCTGCTGCAGTCAATCATTTCAACGAGCCAACCCACAAACAGATTACGGTATCGACAGGCACCGGACGGGAAACTATCATCCAAATCCCGAACGGAACCTCTTCCACTTTTTGGATTGTAACAGATCCCGACAACATGATCTCTCAGTACGTTGAGAAACTCCCCTGTCATGGAGATAAGAACCACCATTCTGAGTCCGGCCTTCCCGATTAGGCCTCCTCGACTCAGTTGCCCGTTACGCAGTAGGCCCAGGGTTCGAATCTCATTAGCCGAGAACAACTCCTCCCTTAGTATCGATCCTGAAGGTAGCGAGGTGCTTGCGGCATGAATAGGGACCCTGGCTGGTTCGTAGTGCCAGAGTTTATCGAACGTCGTGCCCCTGACTTGTCGCGACGGTGGCCGAGGAAGTGCGTCCTCTTCGATTTGTGCATACTTTGTATCAATTAGAACTGAGGTCCTTCTTGCGATCGGTTTCAAGAGGTTTGATCAGCAGTTGATCATTGTTTCTCTGATGTTGAACGGGAAATCCTATACATCGTGTGAGTGGGGATGACGATGTGGATGGGAGTGCACGATATTTCCGTGAGCGTGCCGATGCGCGTGGACGAGATTGGCTCGAAGCAAGAGTGCGTGATCTGCCAGGATCTCTGACGGAGTTCCGGCGGCGATCACGGTACCCGCTTCCATTACGAGAATACGGTCTGCGATGTCCTCGACAATGTCCAATTGATGAGTCGCCGTGACCACGGTTTTCCCAGTTCCCTTCCATTGTTGAATGAGATCGACAAGCTGGCTCTGGCTTCTTGGATCAAGCGTAACGGTCGGTTCATCCAGTAACAGAACCTCGGGATTAAGGACAAGAACAGAGGCGAGCGCGACTCTCTTCTTTTCTCCACCGGAGAGGCGGTAAGATGGCCGCTCTTTCAGGTGTGATATCCCCATCAATGCGAGCGTCTCACCGACACGGCGGAGAATGTCTTCCTTGCTCCAGCGAAGTTGCAAGGGACCGTAGGCTATTTCGTCAAAAACGGTTGGATTGAAAAGCTGAACATCGGGATTCTGAAAGACGAGTGCGGCCTGCCGACGGAAAGTTAGGGCGTATCCGTTTCGCCGAAGGCTCTCGGGTGTGAGAGGATTCCCCGCGAAGCTCACGGAACCGGTGGTCGGAAAACAGAGTCCGTCCAGAATGCGCAAGAGGGTAGACTTGCCGGAGCCGTTCGCCCCCAGCAGAGCGACACGCTCTCCTTTTTCAATTCGAAGGGAGAGACCGCGGATCGCGGGGATTCCCTCGTAATCAAAAGTAATGTCATTGACCTCGAAAGCAGGCGTCGACGTTTCGGTCATCTCCCCATCCATATTGCCAAACCGGCGGCGCAGGCAAATCCTGTCAGGCCCAAGTAGTCATGCGCCTTCAGGCGAAAATCGTTCAACACGCGAACCTCGCCATCAAAGCCGCGTGACAACATGGCCAGGTACACCTCATGACTGAGTTCTACACTTTTGCTAAGTAGCACGCCGGCGGTACGAGCTGTCATCCTGCGCTTCTCCGGACCAGTCAGCTTGCCGACTGTTCGACTCAGTCTCGATTCGAACATCTGATTGGCTGTTTCGATCAGGAGAAAGACATACCGGTGTGTCATGGCCAGCATCGTCACGATTTCCGCAGGCATGCGCAGAGAGCGGAGTGCTCTTAAAATGTGAGCCCACGGAGTGCACAGGACCAGCACGGTTGTGAGGGTGGCGGTTGTCTCGACACGCAGAACAAGCAGTGCAGCCGTGCGAACTCCCGATGCCGAAATCGACAGATGGAGTACCGGCGCGAGAACAATTCGGCTCCCCGGAGTAATAAAGACGGCGGGCAAGGCGATCAGCCCGGTAAAACCAAGAACCGCAAACCAGACACGCCTGGCTAGCGACCAGACGCTCAGGCGCGACGCAATCGCCAGCAAGATTGCCAGCACCATCAGGGCCGCGATCACCGCAAGCTTCCGGCAGAGAACCGTGGAGATCGCCAGACCCATGACTCCGACAAGACGCACGCGAGGGTCGAAAGATTGCAGAAGTCCCGGTTGGCTCGCCGCTTGTTCCGAGATCAGAGCCTTGGAAAACGCCCGCGCGAATCCTCGCAATGTGGATTCGATGAACGACTCTTCGCTCATGCTCACGGTCGCGACTCCTGCTTCCGCGTTTTTTTCACGATTTTGGTCGCGACCATCGCGGCCAATAGCAGAAGTCCAACCCCAAACATGGCCGATAAGACGTAACCGAAGGTTGCGCTCTTAACGAACCGTGGCGCGTACCCGGGAAACGGAGCCGTCCATATTGCGGAGAGTTTCTGTAAGCCAGCCGGGACCGTTGCGGGTGGGGGATAGTTCCCCGACGCTGCCGCGATGTGAGCTCGCATCGCGGGATTCGCCAAGTCGGCGGAAGACCATTCGCCCCACGCGGCGCCGACGGCAAGAATCCCAAGCGGAGTACACAACATGAACAAGCCCACGATCCCCCAAAGTCGAACGGGCAAGGAGCTCTCCCCAAAGTTGCCAGAACTCGGCACGCCCGGAAAATCTCCGATTCCGCGTAATAAACCAATGTCGCAGCTCTGCAGGTACGAAACCATGCCGGCTGAAATCACCGCCTCCGCCAAGCCAGCGAAGGTTAAGTGCCCAATCATCATTGCCGGAATCGCCACGTGCAGAGGGTACGGCGCGTATAGCGGCACGCCGCTGGCATCATGAAACAACGACGGTTGAATCCCCAACTCGAAGGCTGTTACAAGTGCCGCAACATTGATCGAAACGTATCCTGCGATCCCGGCTGCCAGGGCTCTCCGCCGGGCTCCGGCCTCCGACCGGCCTGCCATCAAACGGTACACACCGAAAGCGACGATGGAGCCCACAATTGCCATGTTGAAGCAGTTTGCCCCCAGAGTGGTGATTCCACCGTCCCCGAAGAACAGTGCCTGAATGGCCAACGCGATCGACACAGCGAGGATGGAGCCTGAGGGACCGAGAACGATTGCCGCGACCGTTACGCCCAGCGCATGCCCCGTGGTGCCACCCGGCAGCGGAACGTTGAACATCATCACCACGAACGAAAATGCGGCGAACACGGAGATCAGAGGAATCATCCGCGTCGCCAGTCGACGCCGAACGCGCTTCAAGGCGGTATACCACCCAGACGTTGCGAACGCATACAGCGTTACGCAGGTCGAAGGACTGAGGTAGCCGTCAGGAATGTGCATCGTTCCGACCCTTCATTGCCGAGGTACAGCTTGATTCCGGCACAGACATCGAGTGGTTATCTCGACTCTTCACGACAAGTATCCGAATATGTGCGGTCGACCTCTTTACCCATTAACACGAATGAACAGATCGTGCTATCTAAATTTAGCATCTCGCACGAACATATGCATTGGCTGTCAAGGTTGTCATTGGCATGACGAACGGTCCAACATGCTGACGGTTCGCTCGGTCTCTCCTGATTGGTCTCACCCGCGATGATGCGTATTCCGGCGGCGAGGCAAGATCAAGCGCTGCTTGCGGGACCGCTTTCCCTGGTAGTTGATTAGTGATGAGAATGGCGGTGCCGAGACACCGTGTCCGGCGAACTCATGACCAGACGCCCATGCCGGACTCCCTTTGTGCTGATCAGTTTGTCTGCTAACTGTTGAACAGTGCCAGATTTGCCGCGTAAGAGGACTACCTCGAGACAGGTATGGTGATCCAGATGGGCATGAAGCGTCGAGATGACGACTTCGTGATGTTCATGCTGAAGATCGGCGAGTTTTTCGGGGAGAAGGCGAGCGTGATGGTCATAGATCAACGTCACAGTTCCCACGACGGGAGCCTTCGATGCCACCACTGCGGTTCCCACAAGACGATCCCGGATCAGATCGCGGAATGCCTCGGATCGGTTGTCGTAGCCCTTTTCAGCGATAAACTTGTCAAACCGATCGAGTAATTCCGAGTCTAAAGAAACTCCGATTCTGCTGAGCAGCGCCATGAATGCCCTCGTCGAATCCTCTCCTCTTCTAGCGTAGCACAATCATCACGAACATATTACGGGCCCAAGACTGATGAGGGATTGCCGGACTAGACGCTGGTGCGCACCGGTAGCGACACCGACAGAACGCGGAGATGTGATTTTCGTCACAGACCGGCCGCGAACTCCGCGTTGAGGATGTACAGACGGACTAGTAACACGAAATCCATTATAGTATTACTATCGGTAACACGAACTTGGCAGAAGTCATACAGCTTGCCGTAATCTCCCACGGGAGAACGCCAAATGCACAGATCATGGATTTTCTTTTTGCCCGTCGTCATCCTGCCGGCAACCCTCGTATCCCCACTCTTAGTTGCCGCGCAGGAAAAGACGCCGGTCGCCACGATCGATAAGGCGTATCCGCGCCAACTCTCAGGAACGGTCGTCGACACGTCCGGCGCGGTGATTGCCGGGGCCACGGTGCAGGTTCGGAGCACGGACGGTAAGCTCCAGAGAACGACACTGTCGGACAGGAACGGCGCCTTCATTGTTTCCGGGCTCTCGGCGGGGAATTATCGACTCGTGGTATCCAATTCCGGTTTCCAAACCAAAGAAATCGCCGTTACCACAGGGTCAACCGAGGCGACGGTACCACTGCGCATCTCTCTGACAGTGGGTTCCCTGGGCACCACCATAAACGTGCAGGGCCGGCAGGATGACCTCGTCGGGATTGCCGCTTCCGCCGGCCAGGTCACGGTGGGCGCGGAGGAACTCAAGAATCGTCCGCTGCTTCGCTCAGGAGAAATTTTGGAGGCGCTTCCCGGTCTCATCATCACGCAACACGCCGGCGGCGGCAAGGCCAACCAATATTTTCTGCGCGGCTTCAATCTTGACCACGGCACGGATTTCGCCATTTTCCTGGATGGCATGCCGCTGAACCTGCCGTCGCACGCCCACGGTGAGGGGTACTCGGACATGAACACCGTCATCCCGGAGCTTGTGGAGCGGGTCGATGCCGCGAAGGGTCCTTATTACGCCGACGTCGGCGATTATGGCTCGGCCGGAAATGCCCAAGTGAAGTATTACAAGACACTGCCGCAGAGCTTCTTCCAGGTCGATGGCGGCATGTATCAGTTTGCGCGGTTCGTTTTCGGCATATCGCAAAAGCTCGGCAAGGGCAACTTGCTGTACGGCGGAGAGGCGTATCACGATGGCGGCCCATGGGTGCATTCGGAGAACTTTTACAAATTCAACGGTCTTGTCACTTACAGCCAGGGAACGGAGGCCAACGGTTTCAGCATCACGACCCACGGTTACGATGGAGCCAGATGGAACTCGAGCGATCAGCTCCCCTATACGGCTATACCGGTCGTCGGTTTCTTTGGCACGCTGAACCCCGAGGACGGAGGCCATTCACATCGTTATAGCTTGCAGGGCGAATGGCACCGCAAGAGCGCAAATTCCGAGACGGCAATCATGGCGTACGGGTTCTATTACGATCTCAATCTGTTCTCCGATTTCACCTACTACCTGGTCGACCCCTATAACGGCGACCAGTTCGAACAGCAGGACAGGCGCTGGGTGGCTGGGTTCGACCTACGCCATACGGTTTTCGGCCACTTCTTCGGCCGCAAGACGGAAACCACGTTCGGCATACAGCTGCGCAATGATTGGATCCACAATGGCCTTTACCGGACGGAAGATCGCGTGCGTACGGACAAGACTTACTATACAGCTAACTATCTGGATGAACCCTCTTCGCTCGATCAGGTCGCGGTATTACCTGCGGACACGGATTTGAATAAATTTACGGAGACGATAGGAAGTCCGTGGGTGACAAGTAAGATCCAGTGGGCGAGCAAGTTCCGCACGATCCTGGCGCTGCGCGGCGACGACGGCCGAGGCGTGATCACCAGCTTTACGAACCCCACCAATCCCGACTATCCCAACGATCCCTACCCGGCCAACGTCAATCCCAATACCCACCAATCGGTCACCAAATTCCTGCCCAGCCCCAAAGCCAGTTTGATTTTTGGCCCGTGGGCCAATACGGAGTTGTACGTACAGGGCGGAGCCAGTTACCACACCAACGACGTGCGCGGCTCAACGCAACTGTATGAACCGGTTTCGCCGGACTATCCTTACTACAACACGCCGAACCCCATTAAAATTCCCTTCCTCGTCCAAACCAAAGGCGCGGAAGTCGGTGTGCGCACCTCGGCCGTCCCACAACTGCAAAGCACGGTTGAAGTCTGGTATCTCCACAGTAATTCCGAACTGCTGCAAGACGGCGATACCGGAGGCACGAGCGCCTCAGTTCAGTCGAGCAACCGCTATGGCATAGAAGTTGGGAACTACTACACGCCAACGGAATATTTGGCTTTTGATGCCGACTTTGCCGACTCCCGCGCCATTTTTACCCGAAACGACCCGGACGATTCGTCGTTCTACACCTCGACCCCAACCGGTCCGCAGCTTTGCGCCAGAAACTCGAATTGCTTTGGACTTATTCCAACCGGGGGCGGCGCTTTCCTGCAAAATCAGTACGGCAAGGAGGTGCCCGAAGCGGTTCGCTGGGTGGTGGCAGTGGGCGCTACGCTGAAAGACTACAAACGCTTCTCCGCGAGTTTGCGCCTGCGCTACTTTGGCCCGCGCCCTTTAACGTCCGACGCAATTTATAAATCACCCTCAACAACGCTGGTCAACCTGAGCGCCGGTTATAAAATCAACAAGAACTGGAGCCTTTGGGGCGAAGTTTTGAATTTGTTCAACCGCCGGGATCACGACGTTGACTACGCCTATATATCGCAAATAACGCCCGCAGCCGGGCTGGGGCTGCCCGCCACACCGCCAACAACCTTAACAGGGCAGGAACAGGTTGCCAGTGTTGTGAATGCTAATGCGGCATTCACGAGGGTTATGCACCCCATGGAACCGGTTCAGTCGCGATTCACTTTGCGGTACAGTTTCGGTCGCTGAGACAAATACGTTGCAGCCGGCATTGGCCCTTCGGCTAGACGCCGCAAACGCCCCCGACTCTGCGCCAGCGGATAGCTCCGCGCGGCAGACTTGCACGACGGACTCCCGTTACCGCAGACACTTCCCTTCCTCTCCGGTTTCGCGAACAATAGAAACACTTGTGGCCGAAATTCTTCTCAAAGCGGCTGGGCCAACTCAACGGACCTCACGGGCTATCGAGCGCTATTTCAGTGTCGCGCTCTATCTTCTTGTGTTGAGCGGGTTCCTCATGCTCGCCTCAACCGGAGGCCTCGATCTTTTCGCTGTCATTTGCGTCGGCTTAGCCTTGCTGGCGCGCGGGTGCCTGTTGATCGCGCGGCGCGACTTCCAGATTCCCGAGAGTTGGACCACTTACGTCACCTTCGTTTATGTGCTCGTTTACTTCGCCGACTACTTCTTCCTCTCCGGCAGCTTTCTAACCGCCACCATTCACCTGGTTCTGTTCCTCATGGTAATGCGCCTTTTCTCGCTCCAGCGCGTGCGCGACCACTATCTGCTGGCGGTTCTGGCTTTCCTCATGGTGCTGGCTTCGGCGGTGCTTACCGTCGGCAGCACATTCGTCTTCGCCTTTGCGGGATTTCTGTTTGTTGCCATTCTTACCTTCGTTCTGATGGAAATGCGCCACTCCATCGCGGCGGACGGAACCGGTGGCAACGGAAATGTCACGCAAGCCATTGCCGAAGACTCGCCCGCCGCTTCTTCGCGGCGCATGGTTTACAGCCTCGTCGCCATCGCACCCGCTCTCATGCTGCTGATCCTGGCGGGCGGATTCCTGATCTTCTTTTTCCTGCCGCGAGTCTCTTCCCGCTATCTCACCGCCTACGCTCCCTCCAGTGACGTATCGACGGGCTTCTCCGATCATCTCCAGCTCGGGCGAATTGGCCAGATCCAGCAATCCAACGCTCCGGTGATGCACATCGAGATCGACAACGACCGACAGGGCATGTACGAACTGAAATGGCGCGGGGTTGCGCTTAACAACTTCACCGGGCACGAGTGGTCCAATACGTTCGTCTCGCGGCAGCTTCCACTTTCGGACAATGGAGTCTATCGCGTCGGGCGTGTCGACCCGCCCGGAACCGTCGTCAATCCGCGCCGCCGAATTCACTACCGCGTGCTGATGGAGCCGCTCGGCACAAATGTCTTTTTCCTCGCCGAGCAGCCCCGTTCGCTCGCCGGAAACTACCGCCCGGTCAGCAGCGACGCCGGCGGCGCCGTTTACAACTTTGACATCGAGCATCCCATCAGCCGCTACGAAGCAGATTCCGAACTTCCCGAGGTTGACGCCGACGCCCTCCGCCTTGCCCCGAGCGCAGTGCCGGAGGGCGCGGCACCGTATCTGAAATTGCCGCCGATTGACATCCGCATCCCGCAGTTGGCGGAGCGGATCACCACCTCAGCGCCGAGCAATTATGAAAAGGCCGTCGCCATCGAACAGTTCCTGCGCACACATTTCGGATACACGCTGCAACTCGGCCACAGCCATCCGCAAGACCCGCTCGCTTATTTCTTGTTCGAGCGCAAAGAGGGTCATTGCGAATATTTCGCGAGCTCCATGGCGGTCATGCTGCGAACGCTGGGCATTCCTTCGCGCATCGTCAACGGCTTCCGCGGCGGCGAATTCAACGACCTGACCGGCCAATACGTCATCCGTGCCAGCAACGCTCATTCCTGGGTGGAAGCGTACTTCCCCGGTTTCGGCTGGATTAGCTTCGATCCGACTCCCGCCAGCAGTTTGCCCTCCCGCACCGGGTGGTCGCGAATTCAGCTCTATGTGGACGCGGCCGCTTCGTTCTGGCGGGAATGGATCGTCAACTACGATGCCGGTCATCAACGGCAGTTGGGCAAAGACGCCGTCCATAATACCCGCCACGTTCTCAACGACGTGCGCCAGTGGATCGAGGAACAGCATCGGGCGCTGCTCCGCTCCGCACGCCGCGCGCACAAGCAGATATCCAATTTTCCCGTGCGCTGGCTGAGTGGCCTGATCCTAATTTCGGGCGCTCTCATCCTTATCGTGAATTTGCCGCGACTGGTACGCGCCATGAGAGCTCAAAGTCTGCGCGCGAATCCGGGCCGCGCTCCGCGAGAGGCTGCCGCGCTCTGGTATGACCGGCTGGTGGCGCGAATGGCGAAGCTCGGATGGCACAAGTCGCCTTCACAAACGCCCGCCGATTTCGTTGCCGCCATACAAGAGCCCGTGCTGCGCGTACGGGTGGCTATCTTCACGCGGCATTACGAGTCAGCGCGATTTGGCAAGTCGGTGGAAGACGCCGAGAAACTGCCGGAACTGTTCGAAGAGATTGCCGCCGGGGAGACGGCAAAGGCAAAACAACAACGTCATTAGCTCTCTAGCCGCAGACCGTCTAGAAACGGTGGACTACGCCCGCTCCGACATAGTAGTTGTGCTGCCGGCTGCGATTGGTGTCGACGTTATACGAAGGCTCACCCGAATAGAAATCGCGCGCTTCGGCGCGGACGCCCCAGCCATTCCAGATCCATACATCGAGGCCCGCTCCGAACTGCACTACGCCGGTATTGCTTCCGCTCGGGCCAGGATTTGGCCCATAGAACTCGTTGACGGACGCGTAGCGAAAACGCCCGTATCCTCCGCCCACGCTCACCCATGGGCTGACGCTGTCATTGGCAAAGATGTTGGCTCGCACCGAAGGTGTAACGAACAGCGCTCCGATATCCTTGGGAATGTCGTTGACAGCGAGGTTCATATTCATCCGCGGATAGATGCCCACGGGCACTTCGGCGCGAATCCCGAAAACGCCAGCCGTCTTGAGCAGCCGGCTGTAATTGAATGCGAAAGCGACTGGATTGCCGAAATGCAGAGAAGGATTGAAGGAGAGACCCGTGTTGTAAACCGTCTGCGTGCTGACAAACTCGGTGCCCACGGTAGCCGAGACGTCGTTCTTCGGCGGGAAATACTTCATCTGTGCGCACGCGCTGGACGCGAGCACGATGACCGGCACGAGGGCAGCTATGAGACGTTTTGCGGACATCACTCCTCCCGGAGTATCGAGGCAATGCCTAGGTTTGATTCAGACTAGCACGCGTTCCGCAAGCCACAGATATAACCGAAGTTACCCTCGTGATACCCATGCACTAGTGGCGCCAGGACCGGGGCAAGCGCGCCAGAATGTTAGAATCGATTAGCTGGAATCGATCAGAAAGAAGTCTGCGATCACACCTGGTGCCTGCCAAGAAAACAACTTCCGAACATGCGGGAATTGCCGCTCCCGCCAAAGTCGGCTTCGTCAGCCTCGGCTGCCCCAAAAACCTCGTCGATAGCGAGGTCATGATGGGCATGCTGGCGCAGGCTGGAGCCGAGCTTACTCCGGCCGCCGAAGACGCCGATGTCATAGTAGTAAACACCTGCTCCTTCATCGGCAGCGCGCAGCAGGAATCGGTCAACACCATCCTTGAAATGGCCCGCCACAAGAACGGGGGCAAAGCCAAACGGCTGGTCGTGGCGGGATGCCTGGTCGAGCGCTTTCGCGACGAGATTCGCAAGAATATTCCCGAGGTCGATGCTGTGGTTGGCACCGGCGAACTCGAGAGCATTCTCGCCGCAGCCGGAATCGCGGCTCCAGCACAACCCGATAGTCCGTTTAAGATTTTGACCTCGCGCCCGGAAGGAGATCACCGCCGCGAGCAGGGCCGCTTTGAGCGCAAGGCATGGGATGGCGCGGTCGCCGATCTTCCGAATTATCTCTACGACGACCACACGCCTCGGATCCTCGCCACGCCACGCTATTCGGCTTATATCAAGATCGCCGAAGGCTGCGATCATCCCTGCACCTTCTGCATCATTCCTCAGTTGCGCGGGCAGTTCCGTTCGCGGCGCTTTGAATCGGTGATCGCAGAAGCTGAACGCCTGGCGCAATCTGGCGTGCGGGAGATTACCCTCATTGGCCAGGATACAACTTGTTACGGCGAGGACCTCGGCCTGAAAGACGGCCTGGCATTGCTGCTCGAAAAGCTCGCGGGCATCGAAGGGCTGCGCTGGATCCGGTTTCTCTACGCTTATCCCAACAAGATCACAGGGCTGTTGCTCGACACCATCGCCGCGCATGAAAACATCTGTTCCTACATCGACGTACCGCTCCAGCACGCTTCGGCGACCGTGCTGAAGCGTATGAAGCGCGGTGGCAGCGCAGACCTGTTTCTGCGCTCGATTGAGAAGATGCGGCGCGCGATCCCGGGCGTCACTTTGAGAACGTCGTTCATCGTCGGCTTTCCCGGCGAGACCGAAAAAGAGTTCGAGGAGTTGCGCAGCTTCGTCCAAGAAGCCTCCTTCGACTGGATGGGAGCCTTCGGCTATTCCGACCAGGAAGGAGCCGCGGCTTTCTCCGAGCACAAGAAGCTGTCCGCGCGCGAAATTGAGCGCCGCCAAAAATCGCTGATGGCGACTCAGAAAAAGATCAGCCGCGCGAAAAAGAAGTCGCTGATTGGCCGCGAATTCGATCTGCTGCTGGAAGGCCCGTCGAGCGAATCGGATCTGCTGCTCGAAGGCCGGACTGCCATGCACGCTCCGGAGATTGACGGCAAAGTCTTCGTCAACGACTATCCGGGCATCGAGTCCGGCGCAACCGCACCCTGCGAAGGCAAGTTCTACCGCTGTGAAGTCACTGCCGCCCACGACTACGATCTTGTCGTCGGAATTCTCGGCGAGAGCTGAGACTGAGGCGCTCAAACCTTGAGGAAGATCCGTTTTCGCCAAAGAATCCAGAGCAAAATCCAGCAAAACAAAACGGCTAACAGCGAGTACACCAGCGAAGCATTCGGCGCGCTTAGCCCCAGCGCTTCGAGATGTGCTTGCGCAGCTTCGTGCCAGTACATTTTGACGCCGTTCGGCGCCTTCGCCATGAAGGTGTAGCCCGGGCCATAGACCAGCGAATCGGCGACAAAGCCGACGATTGCATTCATTCCAAATACCAGGATGGGCATCGTCCACCTGCCCCGCCATCGCTTGATCTCGAGCACCCAGTAGAAGAACGCCAGCGCGGCCAGAGCAAAGCCTCCGCTGAAAAGCACAAACGAACTGGTCCACAAATTCTTGTTGATCGGAAACCACCGATCCCACAGCAAGCCCGCTCCCAGTCCAATTACGCCAGCGCACAGCATAGCGATTGCCTTCGTCCGCGCGGATTTTGTCAAGCGCAGCCAGTGACCGGTCAGTACGCCGATCAGCGTCGTCCCGATGGCCGGAATGGTGTGGATGAGTCCTTCCGGGTCGCGATTCCCGTTATACAAGTGCCCCATGAACAGCCTGCGATCGAGCCATGCCGGCAGGTTACGGTCCGGATCCATGAATGGAATCTGGTGTCCAGGTGTGCCGAATCCTGGCACCGGCACAAACCGCAGAATCGCCCAATATCCGATCAGGCAGGCAGCTAGTGCAATCAACTGCCCGCGCCGGCTGGACCACAATTCCAGGCTCACTGCTGCCAGATAACACAACGCAATCCGCTGCGTTACCCCTTCAATGCGAAAGGTGTGGATGTCGAAGCCATAGATCGGCGATGCGTTCACCAGCAATCCAATCAGAATCAGCGCCAGGGCTCGCCACAGCGCATGAATGAAAACCTGCGTCCGCGATGCGCCGCGTTCAAGACGCGTAGCGGTGGAATACACCAGCGAAATCCCGACCAGAAACAAGAACGATGGAAAGATGAAGTCGGCGGGAGTCCAACCATTCCACTGCGTGTGCACGATCGGCCAATAGGCGCCTGTGTCGCTTCCCGGATTGTCCACCACGATCATTCCCGCCACGCACAACCCGCGGTAGACATCGAGACACATCAGGCGCTCCGGAGCTTGCGCTGGGATCGACTTCTCAACTTTCGCTGTGGAATCATCGAGAGCTATAGGTGTCATGGCGCGCCCACTATACTCGTCCCAACCGGCCGCGCGCTGTGATTATTCCTGATTCGGCCGTTCCGGTGCGATAACCTAGACTGAGCGCACAGCTATGCCTCGGAAGCGAGCACTTAAACTCGGGTGTCCGATCTGCAAGAAGCCGGTACTGGCTTCGGCTGCCGACTTCCCTTTCTGCAGCGAGCGCTGCCGTGAGGTCGATCTGGGCAAATGGGCGAGCGGCCAATACGTGGTGCAGTCGCCAACAGCCGATGTCGAAGAAGAGATCCGAAGCAGCATGCCCGAAGACCTGGATGAGCCTGAATGAGCGCAAAATCAGACGCAGCGACTCCCGATTCACGGCCCGGCACGCCGCTTTGGGCGACTCTGGTCGCGACCTTCTTCGGCATCGGCCGCATTAAACCCGGTCCCGGAACCTGGGCATCGGTTGCCACCGTTATCGTCTGGACGCTTGCGAGTTGGCAAATTCCCGCTCCGTACCGCATCGCGGCTACTCTGATCGCCGCCGCGCTGATTACGCTCGTCGGCATACCTGCGGCAACGCGTGTTTCGCGTGGTTCCGGCATCAAAGACCCGCAGTTTGTCGTGATCGACGAAGTCGCGGGCCAGCTTGTCGCTCTCATCGGCGCGCCGCTCATGTGGAAATCGTTTCTCGCGGGCCTTATACTCTTTCGTGTCTTCGATATTCTGAAACCGTTTCCGATTCGGCAATTGGAGCGGCTTCCCGAAGGCACCGGTATTGTGGTCGACGATTTGGGCGCCGGCGTTTATGCGCTGATTATCATGCATCTTCTGCTGCATTTTGGCCTTCTAAAGGGATAGATTCCGCTCTCCCCCGAGCGAAGCACTCATGAGTATTTCCGACCGTCTGCTTGGCAAAAAGACCGCGAACGGCAAACCTCACATCGAGGCAGTGTCTCCGAGTTTCGCCTTGCCCGGAGGCGAGGTGCGAATCGTAGGCAAAGGCCTGCGGCCCGCCGAACTTCGCCGTCCGAGCGTGCGCTTCGGCGAGGTCGAAGGCTCGGTCGTCATCAGCTCCGACGATTTCGTCGTCGCTCGCGTGCCGGAAGGCGCGGCTTCGGGATCGATCGTCGTCGGGACGAACGGACACGTTAGCAATCCGCACACCATCAAGGTTGCCACCCCAATTGCCGGCGAACTGCATCCGGTCGCGAATCCGGCTTTCGATCAGGAGGGCAATCTGTATGTAACCTTCTCCGGATCGCGCGGCCAGAAAGTTCCGGTCGCGGTTTACAAGATCGACACCAACTACCAGATGTCGCCGTTCATCACTGAGATGATGAACGCAACCGCAATCGCCTTCGACCGCGAAGGCATGATGTATGTCTCTTCGCGCAACGACGAAGCCGTCTACAAGGTCACTCCCAGCGGCAGCGTCTCGTCTTATGCCGAAGGCATGGGCGTTGCAACTGGCATCGCCTTCGACCGCGACGAGAATCTCTACGTTGGCGACCGCAGCGGTACCATCTTCAAGATCGCCCGCGACCGCCAGATCTTCGTCTTCGCCACGCTCGAGCCGAGCGTATCCGCTTATCACCTGGCAACTGGGCCGCAGGGCGATCTCTTCGTCAGCGGACCGACGACGTCGAGCTTCGACTCGATCTACAAGATCGATCCGCACGGCAGCGTTTCGGTCTTCTATCGTGGACTCGGACGTCCGCAAGGCATCGCATTCGACATTGAAGGCAATCTCTACGTTGCGGCTTCACTCGCGGGCAAGCGAGGCATCGTCAAGATCACGCCACAAGGCAAAGCCAGCCTTGAAGTCGCGGGCCATGGACTTGTGGGACTCGCATTCGGTCCGGGGAAGTCCGCTGTGCTCGCGACGCACACCGCGGTCTACAACATCGGCTGGAACATTGTTGGCCTGCCTTTGCCGCCAGTCTAGAATGCAAGTCCAACGAGCCAGGGTCAGCTTCAAAGGATCATCGGCAGCCACGTGGTTGGCGTAAGGCTCGAAAGACAACACACGAAAAGGAGACAGTACGCGGAGTGAGCGGTGCTTCAGGCCACGGAGGATGAGCGGCCGGCTTGCATGGCTTTGTCAGACCCCTCCCCCCCCATAGACCCTGTCTATTAGAATCATTGGTTTAGCGATAATTTCCTGCCAAAGTATTGAAATTATTATAGTTATAGGTAAAGTATTGAAACAATTAAGTTTACCTATCAAAATCTGGCTTTTTCACGCACTCTGCCCGGATAGTCGCCCGCAAAGTATTCAAAACATTAAGCTTAAAACTAAAGTATTGAATAATAAGGAGTTGCGACAGGACCTTGCCCACTCCGGCAGACCGGCGCTGGCGAGGAATCGTCGTTCTGTTCCTTCATTCTTCTATTGTCAAGGAGCGATTCGAACCGGGCACATTGTGTGCTCTTTTTTCAGTTGAGACCTCGGCACAATCCTAAGTCAAGCAAGTTCTGTTTTTCCTCGATCGCGGTGCAACTCCCTCTTCCCCGTTCGTTCCCTGGTGGAATAGCCCGGATGAAATCGCTACGATGGTTTCGAAATCGTTCTTCCCTGCTTTGAGTCAGGAGTCATGAATGAAACGCGCTCTGGTTGTCAGTGCCGCAGCCGTAATTCTGAGCATCTGTTCGGCTGCGCAGAATCCAACCGTTACGGCGATGCCCAACACAATTTACGTGGGCGCGGACGGCAAGTTTGAAACCGCGCCGGATACGGCGGTGATTCAGTTCAATATCTCGGCCCAGGGCAACACGGCGAAGGACGCGAACGCAGAGGCGGAAAAGCAGGCAGAGAGCACGCGCCAGATTCTGCGCGCCAACGGGATCGATCCCAAGCAAGCCGAGATCGGCTTTTATTCGGTCAATCCCCGCTATGACTATCGCGACCAGAAGCAGAAGCTGATCGGATACACGGTTACGACGAGCGCGACGCTGAAGCTGAAAGATTTTTCGAAGATCGGCCCGATCACGCAACAACTCGCCGATGCCAGCGTCGGCCAGAGCCAGTCGTTGAGCTACACCCTGGAGTCGCCGGATGAAGCCAAGCGCAAAGCCGTGGCCGACGCGTACCGGCGCGCGCGGGCATCGGCTGAGGCGCTGGCAATGGCCAGCGGACGAACCCTCGGGGAACTGTCCTACGCATCGGTGGACACGCAGGAAAATATTCGAGTCTTCGCGCCGATGGCGCGGCGCCCCATGCCGATGGTGGCCGGAGCGCAACTTCCCTCACCTACCGAAGAGTTCACACCGCAGAACGTGACTGTAACGGCGCACGTGAATGCCGTGTTTAATTTGAAGTAGAACCGCTCAGAAAACTTCGCTAGTCGGCTTTGGCGGATGACGAGCCTGAACCGATGCGGCTGGGATCGACCGCGATCTCGCGCTGAATCTCCATTTCGAGCGAGGTGCCGGGCTCGAGGCGAACGTCGGCTCCGCGTGAGAGCAGCGCAATGGCAATTCCCGCGACACCGCCCACTCCAGCGCCGATAGCCGCGCCCTTCCCGCCATTGATGATGGCACCGGTAACCGCGCCTGTGGTTGCGCCTGCGGCGGCTTCTTTGGCTTTGCGGCCGGCGTCGCTATCCTGTTGAATCGTTCCCTCTTGATCTTTCATGGAGGAATGCTCCGCGCCGGGAGCGTTCTCGATATTGCCCCCGAGCAGCACCGTATATCCGCTGGGATAAATCATTGAGGTGAAGTGGACGAGAAGTTCGGCGCGGCCCTTCAGGTGTCCGCCGCGCTGCGTGCGCGCGATTTTGCCTTGTACGTAAGTGCCGGCGGGGACGATGACGCGCTCGTTGACGAGGAAAGGAAAGGCGGTTTTGGCATAGACAGGATCGCCTTCGCGCGCCGTCTTGGTCGAGATGGCCTGCTTGAGCTCGAGAGGAATCTTCGAGCCGGCGGGTATGGCGATGAGCTTGACTTCGGGCGGAGGCGCCGTGGTTTTAGTGGTATTTTTGGCGGCGCTATCGGCCTGGGCCGGCGCAGCCGCGTCTTGCGCGACGGCCGCGTTTTGCGCGACGGCGAATTCATTCAGTGAGAATCCAGCCAGCGCGAATCCGGCCAGCAATAAGAGCGCGGAAATTTTCATGGACAGCCCACCTCATCCTGAGTATGGCAGCCTATGCAGGTCAGATGCGATGACGAAGCGGGCGAGTTAGCCGGTCGTCTCATCGTTACATCGGCGTCATCATTACCTCGGCATCATCGTTACATCAACGTCACCCTTCTCGCACGCGCGGCCGGTTCGCCAGCACGTTTCCCATGAATTGCGATTGCAGCTTTTGGGCGCAGCCCTCGCCACAGACGTGCAGCGCGCCTTCCTGCACGGCGACCTTCTCGTCCCAGGGCGCGAGATGCAGGGCGGGAATGTTGCGGTCGCCGAGCGAGGTCCACATGATCCACCAGCGATCGCTCGCGCCCTTCAAAACGCCGCAATTAGGGCCGGCACAGCGGTGCAGCGCGGGAAGGGGAACAACGTTGTCTGACATCTCCATATCCGTGACAACATTCTAGCGCAGGGTTTGCTTCGCCGAGCCCCGAAGAGCAGCCGTTCTGTGGATTTCGGGCGCGGAAAAAAATCATTTGTACAAAAGATACTTTTCGCGCAGGACGAGGAATTTATCGATCGACTCCCGCCAGTCGCCGACGATGCGGCGCGGATCTTGACCAGCATCGATCGCCTGGAGCACGGACTGATTGACCAGAAGATCGGACATTTTTTCCAGCTTGAACTCCGCCGGATACAGTTTGTGCAGCGCTGACGCAAGTTCGACGCCCAGTTCGGTGGCGTCGAAGAGATTGCGGTCGAGGACAACAATGTTAACGCCTTCACAGCGCTCGCCCGCATAGTTGCTCGAAGACGGCGTGAAGCTGATAGGGACGAAGCGCACGCTCTGAATCTCGCGGGCATTCAGATAACTGGCGAACTCGCGCGCCTTGATCCAGGGCGCGCCGACGACTTCAAACGGCGTGTCGGTACCGCGGCCGACCGAGATGTTTGCGCCCTCAATCATGCCGACGCCGGGATAGAGCGTGGCCTGATTGAGATCACGCAGGTTGGGTGAAGGATTGACCCAGGCGAGGCCGGTGGAATCGAACCAATCGCCGCGCTGCCAGCCTTGCATCGGGATGACGGTGAGATGCGCGTCAATGCGGCGCTCGGCGTTGAACATGCGGGCCAGCTCGCCCATGGTCATGCCGTGGCGCACCGGTTCGGGGAAATAGTTGGTGAAATTCTCGTGGCCTTCGTCGGAGACTGGGCCTTCGACAAGAGAGCCGGTGATGGGATTGGGGCGGTCGAGGAGAATGACTTCGATGTCCGCTTTCGCGGCGGCTTCGAGAAAATATCCCAGGGTAGTTTCGTAGGTGTAGAAACGCACGCCCGCATCGGCGAGATCGATGACGATGGCGTCGAGGTGGCGCAGCGTATCGAGGGAGGGGCGCCGGGCGGAGTCTTTGGCGCCGTACACGCTGTAGACCGGGACTCCGGTGGCTTGATCTTTGGTGTTCTGTAAGTCGGTCGTGTCAAGGGTCCCGGTGACGCCGTGCTCGGAACTGAAGATGGCGGCGAGGGAGATGCCGGGCGCTGCGGCGAGGACATCGATGGTGCGGCGGCCGTCGGCATCGACGCCGGTTTGATTGGTGAGCAGGCCGATCTTGCGAGGAGCTTCGGATTTCGATGGATGTAGCGCGGCGAAGTTGGTGGCTTCAAGAACGTCGATTCCGGTGTTAACGCTGCCGTTGCGGACCAATACCTTGCGGGCGGCGCTCTGCATTTCGTTGTAGCCGGTAACGCTTGCCGCGCGCAGTTTTTCGGATTCGGAGGGTTCGAGCGCGAGAGCCGCGGCAATTGCGGTCGCAACTTTGGTGCGCAGCGCGACCGCGCTTCCCTTCTCGTGTCCGGGAATCGCATTCATGTGCACGGCGTTGGTGAGCAGGACGATGTAGGTCTGAGTGGTCGGGTCGATCCAGAGCGAAGTCCCGGTGAAACCGGTGTGGCCGAAACTGCCAACGGGAAGAAGCTCTCCGCGATTCGAAGAGAGCGGAGAATCGATGTCCCAGCCGAAGCCGCGCAGCGTGGTGGCATTGACCGGCTGCTGCGGGGCGGTCATCTTGGCGATGGTGGCGGAGGTAAGGATGCCGCGGCCGCCATCGAGCAGGGCTTGCGCAAAGATGGCAAGATCGTCGGCGGTCGAGAACATGCCTGCGTGTCCGGCGATTCCGCCCATGCGGCGCGCCGTGGGATCGTGCACCACGCCGTGAAGAAGATGGTGATTTTCGTCGTCTTCGGTGGGAGCGATGCGCTCCAGCCATGCAGCGGGAGGCAGAAAGCGCGTGTCTTTCATGGCGAGCGGAGCGAAGATATGCTTCTCGGCATAGTCGTTGAGCGGCTCGCCAGTGATGCGCTCAACGAGCGCACCCAGAACGATGAAATTAGGATCGCTGTAGACGAAAGCGGCGCCGGGCGGCTCATCGGGCGCGAGTTCAAAGGCCATGCGATAGGCGGTATCTTTGCCCTCCCACTTCGTCGTGAGATCAAGATCCCTGGGAAGGCCGGAATAGTGAACCAGCAACTCGCGGATGGTGATGTCCTGCTTGCCGTTCTGCGCGAACTCGGGAAGGTACTTCGCAACTGGATCCGTAGTGCGGAATTTTCCCTGCTCCCACAGTTGCATGACGGCGGTGGTCGTGACCACCACCTTGGTCAACGACGCGCAGTCGAAGATGGTGTCGAGCGCCATGGGCTCGCGGCGCGGCACGATGGAGCGGCTACCGTAAGCCTTGCGATAGACGACGCGCCCGTTGTGGCCGACGATGAGGACGGCGCCGGGAATTTGCTGCTGGGCGATGGCGTCGTCGATGATGGGGTCGAGAACGGCGAGGCGGGAGTCGAGAGGCGGCTGGGCCGCCACGATTGCAGCCTGGAGCAAGAGCAAAAGCCCGAGAGCTAGGGTGAGACGCCTGATCACTTGAGTTCTCTGCGAATGTACAGGACCACTGTACCTCGGCAAGTTATTGGGCAGCAGCTTGGGACCTCGGTAAATTACTGAAAAACAGCGTAAGTCATTGAAAAACATGTATCTTACTCGTAACTCCTTATTATTCAAAGATCTGGAGGGATTCAAGCGCTAAAGTATTGATTCCAATAGATCGAGCGGAGGGGGCATCCGATACTAAAGAGTAAACAGTTGTGCCACGATTTTGAGCCTCACCGCCAGGTTGTTGGTCGTAATCCAGCAGTCATCTACCGAGCTTCACCCCGCGCGCTAAACTGTGATTGCTCTTGACCGCGGCCTCCAATTCGCAGCCTGGCTTTTCCTTCCTCCGGCGCAATACGAATGCGCAGGACGACCGTTTTCGCGACTCCTTCTCCATTCTCACGCGAGCCGTTGAGGCCCACGCTTTTCCCGCCTGTTCGCTTGCCGTAACTCATCGCGGCGAACTGGTCGGCCACCAGGCCTTTGGCCGATTCACCTACAAACCGGATTCCGCGGAAGTGAGCGCCGCAAGTATCTTCGATCTGGCGTCGCTGACTAAGGTCGTTGCGACGACCACAACGGCGATGATCCTTTACGAGCGCGGCGTGCTTGATCTGGAAATGCCGCTTACAGCGATCGTTCCAGAGTTTGCGCCGGGCGACTCGCGGCGCGGAGAGATTACGCTGCGAATGCTGCTGGCGCATAGTTCGGGGCTTCCGGCTTATGCAAAGCTATTTCTGCGGGCGCGAAGTCGGGACGAACTTCTGCGGCTGGCATTTGCGGCGGAGTTGGCTGAGGATCCCGGAGTTCGCGCGGAGTATAGCGATATTGGGTTCATCATTCTGGGCGTCGCGTTGGAGCGGCTCGCCGACGAAGCGCTGGACTCGTTTTGCCAGCGGGAGATCTTTGGTCCGCTCGCCATGTCGCAGACGACGTTCAATCCGGCGAAGGCGCTGCGCGAAAGCATTCCACCGAGCGCGGATGATCGAAGCTTTCGGCATCGCGTGATTCAGGGTGAAGTGCAGGATGAGAATGCCAGCGTGCTGGGCGGAGTCGCCGGACATGCGGGACTGTTCTCGACGTCCGGAGACCTGGCGGTCTTTGCTCATGTCATGCTTAACGGCGGTTATCCGATTCTGCGACCGGAGACGGTCAATTTATTCACGCGGCGGGAAAGCGCGCCGGACGGCACTTCCCGGGCGCTTGGCTGGGATACGCCATCTGCGCCATCGCAGTCGGGCAAGTATTTTGGGCCGCGCTCGTTCGGGCATCTTGGGTATACGGGAACTTCACTGTGGATTGATGCGGATCGCCAGATTTCGGTGACGTTGCTGACGAACCGGACCTGGCCCGACTGCGCGAATCAGGCGATCAAGCAGGTGCGGCCGGCATTTCACGATGCCGCGGTTCGGGCTTTGGGCGCCGATGCGCCGGTTGCGGACAAAGAGACGGAAGCATGACGGCGCGAGGCACAAAGCGGAAAGCGAGAGGAAAAACCGGATTGCGCGGACTGGTCACGGAGAAGTCGAACTCGGCCTCTGCGGGGCTGGACTCGAAATCAGCGCTGGAGATCGCGCGCATCATCAATCGGGAGGATGCGAAAGTGGCAGGCGCGGTGAAGCGCGCGTTGCCACAGATTGCGCGTGCCATCGACTGGATTGCGGAGTCACTCGCTAACGACGGACGGCTGATTTATGTCGGAACAGGCACGAGCGGCCGGATCGCCGCGCTTGACGCCGCGGAATGTCCACCGACGTTCAACACCAATCGCAAGATGGTGCAGTTCATTATGGCGGGCGGCGCAAAGGCTCTAGCGGAAGCGACGGAGGCGAGCGAGGATTCGCGCAAGCTTGGGCGGGAGGCGATGGTGAAGAAGAAGCCGGAACGCGATGACGTGGTAATGGGAATTGCGGCCAGCGGGCGGACACCGTTCACCATCGCAGCGATCGCGTATGCGCGCGCACGCGGAGCGCGAACGGTAGCTGTGACGTGCAACCGGAATTCTCCGCTGGAACGGGCGGCGGAACTGGCAATCGTGGCCGAGGTTGGTCCCGAGGCCGTTGCGGGATCGACGCGCATGAAGGCGGGCACGGCGCAGAAGATGATCCTGAACATGTTGTCGACGGGCGCGATGACGCGGCTCGGATATGTCTATGGCAATCTGATGGTGAATCTCCATCTGAAGAATGAGAAGCTGGCGGAACGAGGAATTGGGATACTTGAGCAGGCCGTTGGAATTGGACGCGAGGAATCGCAGAGGCTGCTGAAGGCGGCGCATCACAACGTGCCGGTGGCGCTGGTGATGGCGAAGGCTGGTGTGGAGCGGACACGGGCGGTGAAGGCTCTGAAGGAATCGCGCGGACATGTGAGGCGGGCGATTGCGATGGCTGGGAGCGCGTAGGACGCGGGAAGACTCGGCGAGCGAGTTCGGACGAGACCTCGAGACGCCGTGTGCAGTGCCGAGTTCGGCATTACAAGCGGGTAGTCATTGGCCCATGCCGTCGATCATATCCCAGACTTCCCCGCTAGAATGAAGTGAGCATTCCCCGGTTATGGACAAACTTGTTATCCGCGGTGGTAATCCGCTATTAGGCACGGTGCGCATCAGCGGCGCAAAGAACGCCGCGCTTCCCTGCATGGCTGCGGCCCTGCTGACCGACGAGCCGGTCATCCTGGAAAACATTCCGCAGGTGCGCGACATCGAGACGACACGCAAACTGCTGGCGGCGATGGGGGCCGAAGTCGAACTTGGCTATGGCCGCGCCCATCATCGCACTACGATCTGCGCCAAGGATCTGGCCGCGCCCGAAGCTTCGTATGAACTGGTCAAAACCATGCGAGCGTCGACGCTGGTGCTGGGGCCGCTGGTGGCGCGCTGCGGGCGGGCTCGCGTGTCACTTCCTGGCGGGTGCGCAATTGGAGCTCGGCCGATCGATCTGCATATCAAAGGACTGGAGAGGTTGGGCGCGAAGATCGCACAGGAACATGGATATGTGGAAGCGACTGCCGAGCGCTTGCACGGGGCGGAAATCGTCTTCGACAAGATCACCGTCACCGGGACGGAAGACCTTTTGATGGCCGCGACGCTCGCCGATGGCGAGACCATCATGCAGAATTGTGCGCGTGAACCTGAAGTGGCCGACCTGGCGGCGCTGCTGAATGCGATGGGCGCGAAGATTACGGGAGCGGGAACGCCGACGATCCGCATTAAAGGTGTCAGCAAACTGCACGGTGCGAAGCATCGGATTATTCCGGACCGCGTCGAGGCCGGCACGTTCATCATTGCGGGCGCGCTCACGGGAGGCGATCTTAACGTAACGGGATGCGACCCTCACCATCTGACTGCGATTATTCAGAAGCTGGCGGAATCGGGGGTGAAGACGGTGGCGAAGGCGGATTCGATTCGGGTGATGGGCGACCAGCCGCTGAAGGCTGCCGACATGAACACGGAGGAATATCCGGGCTTTCCGACCGACATGCAGGCGCAATACATGGCGCTGGCGACGCAGGCGGAGGGGACGTCGATCGTCGTGGAGAATATCTTCGAGAACCGCTTTATGCACGCACAGGAACTGGTGCGGATGGGAGCGAACATCAAGATCGAGGGGCGACGGGCGATTGTGCGCGGAAAGACTGCGCTGAGCGCGGCAGCAGTGCTTGCATCGGATTTGCGGGCGTCGGCTTCGCTAGTGCTGGCGGCGCTGGTAGCGGATGGCGAGACGATTATTGACCGCGTGTATCACATTGACCGCGGGTACGAGAACATCGAAGAGAAGCTAAAGGGCGTGGGGGCGGAGATTCGGAGAGTGGGAGATCTGTTTCCGAAGAGGGCGGCGGTGGCACCCGCCTCCAGCTGAGATGTTTGTCTGCGCTCGCAGGCCGGCTTGATGGACTTCGTTAGTTTTGCCCCGCGGCAGCCGCTTTGGTTTTGATCGGAGTACCTCGCAGCACATCTTCCGGGCGCTCGCCCGCGACTCCGGATTCGTGATATTCCGCATCCTGATTGACTGCCCAGACATCGTACTTGCGCTCGCCCGCCAGGATGTTTTTCGCAGTCAACATGGCGGTCATCATGGCGTGATCCTGATTGTTGTACTTGTGCATGCCGTTGCGGCCAACAAGATGCAGAGTTGGGAATTTCTTTTCGAGCGCGACGCGGATGGTCTCGACGTGTTTCTGGTAGGCGTCATCATAGACGGGATAGGCCTTGCGCTGACGAATGACGCAGCCGTCAACCACGTCGGCGGCACGGGCCAAATTAATCTGCTGGATTTCTTTCTTCGCCAGTTCGATCAGCTCGGCGTCCGGAGCGCTCCACATGCGGTCGTCTTCGAAACAGAAATATTCGAGGCCGTAGGAGCTGTAGGCGGGATCGGGAACCATCTCGGGCGACCAAGACTTGTAGTTCTGCACGCGCCCGACCTGCACGGAAGGGTCGTGGATATAGATCCAGTTGTCGCTGAAGGTGCCCTGGTCACGAACGATGAGGCCGACAGTCACAAAATCGCGATAGCGGAGAGACTGCCCGGCGCGGCTGACTTCATCGGAAAGCGTGGGCTCAATCTGCTGGACGAGTTCGCGCATGGGCATGGAGGAGATCATGTGTTCGCCACAATGTTCCTCGGTGCGACCGCTGGCATCGCGCGTGGTAACAATCCAGAGATTGCGCGCGGCGTCGAAACGGCATCCAGTTACCCGATGGCCGAGCCTGACTTCACCGCCGAGTGCTTGAATTTTCTGAGTACACAATTCCCACATCATGCCGGGGCCGAGGCGCGGATAGCGAAAGGTATCGATCAGAGTCTTTACCACTTGAGTGCGATCTTTCGGTTTGCGATTGGGGAGAATGGCGTGCTTGATGGCGGACCCGAGCGATAGCCCTTTAATGCGCTGGGCGGCCCAGTCGGCGGAAATTTCGCTGCAGTTCATTCCCCAGACTTTTTCCGTGTAGGTTTTGAAGAAGATACGGAAGAGGCGCTCGCCGAACTGGTTCACGACCCAATCTTGAAAGGTCTTCGGATTTGGGGTCGGAGAGATGCGAGCCCGGGCAAAGGACAGGACGCAGTGAAGGGACTCGAAGATGCCAAGTTTGGAGAGCGCCTCGAACGGTCGCAGAGGATAGGTGTAAAACTGGCCCTGGTAATAAATTCGGGAGGAGCGCGGGCGGTCGAGCATGTCAGGGCCGGCGATCTCGGTCCAGAGGTCATCGACTTCGCGCGACTTAGAGAAGAAGCGGTGGCCACCGATATCGAAGCGGAAGCCCTTGTAGTTTACGGTACGGGAGATACCGCCAACGTATTCGGGATCACACTCGAGGACGAGGGTGGGTGCACCATGTTTTGAAAGCTGATAGGCGGCGGTGAGCCCGGCGGGACCGGCGCCTACAATGACCGCTTTGACTTTAGTAAGTGACATAGGGTATCTGTCCGAACGGTACTTTCGATCGCTTCTCTCGTAACTAACAAGGGCTGAGTTCAGCCTCGCCGGGCCCTTGCTCCTCGCGATTAGCCAGTTCCGGCTCTAACCTAAGCCCGTGATAAAGCAGTGCAATCGCGAGCAACATCATCGCGCTGAGACTCCAGAGCCAGACACGTAAATCGACAGGCCGCTGCGCGGGCGAAACCCACGCCATCCACAATGGCCAAGGCCTGGGAAGATAGTAAATTTTGAAGTTGCGCATCCATACGGGGGAAAGACTACGCGGCCAGGAAGGCGGAGGGCCCAGAATCGTGTAAGTATGCCACTCAGGGGACGGCGCGGAATTGAAGTAGCGTGCAGTTGCAGGAGGGCCGTCGGCGAGGGACATGGTTTCGCCGACCCTCGCGAAAAGCGCGCTGTGCTTAAAATATGCCCACTGATCCTCCGCCCAGAAATAGTCGTTCAAGGCATGTTCGAAGAAGAATCGCTGGGTTTCGACGCTGAGAGCGAGAACCTGGACGAGAAGACCGGCGGTGACAATTGCCATCACGACGCTGCGCTTCACCTTACTGGCGGGAATAAATGGGAAGGCCAGCGCCCAGAATGGGAGAAGGATCGTGAGATACCTTGGGCCCCAACACCAGTCGCCGCCGAGTCCCGCATAACAAGACATGAAAGCCAGAAGCGGCAAGCTTGTGCCCGCGATTACAAGGACAGCTTTGGGCGAGCGCCGCCAGAGAAAACGAATTCCAATGAGCCCCAGCAGCAGAGGCGGGCTATAGAGAAGCAGGCTCTTACCGGGACTAACGAGTAACGTTGGCAGTCCGGATAGAGGGTTGCCCCACACGGGATGGCGATGCGCAAAGTTGCGCATCTTACCGTTCTCGAAGAGCGATCCAAAACGAAGGCTGTTGTATGCCAGGGACATTAGTACGCCCGTGCTGACGCCTATTAGGAACGAACAGTAGCGGATGCAAGACAAGCGGGCCACTCCTGGCCGGCGGCAGGCTTCCCTGATCACCGCTAACGGGATGCGCAGTAGCGCGCTAAGTCGAGCGAGCAGCGAAGCTCGTTGCGGCGATTTCAATTGGCCAAGTGAGAGTTGGTTCGCTATAGAAGACCAGTCAACCGTGGACAATGCCAAAGCTGGAATTATTAGGAGGAAGTATTCCTGATAAAGAAAGAGAACTCCAGCCATGACGCCGCCGCCGATCGCGAGCGGGTTCGAACCGCGTCTGCTACTTACAAACCCGAAGTAGGCAGCCGCGATTCCGAAGAAGGCATGCTGCGCGTTGTCAAATGTTGTGCACGAGGCAGGCCAGACAAGCGTGGCAAAGCTGCTGACCATCGTCCACAGGAACGCACGCCGTATGGATATCCCTAACTCGAGATAGAAAAGAAAGAGCACAGGAGCAATCAAGGCGCCCACGACGGAGGATGTAAGGGAAAACAGGAATTGGCTAGCTTCCACGTTATTCTGGCTCGAGTGGAGGCCAAACCATACCAGCGGCATTGATAACAACGATGCCGGAGCGCCGTAAAACGAATACACGAAGCCGTTCCGGCCTGGAACACCCATGATCGGGCCCACCCATGGGTCGCGAACGATGGGACGACCATGGGTCAACCAGTTCGCGGCGACGTCAAAACGCATTTGTCCGTCGAGGACATCGATACGCCCAGGGTTAGTGGCCACATAAAAGGATAAAACCAGTAAAAGGATGCTAGCAGCGACCCACCATCTGGCATTGCTGGACGGCCGACCGGGTGACGACTCGAGAGTCAAATCGGCTGCCCGCTTGAAGCGGATCTCTACAGGCGGGAGTTTGACGTTTGATTGAGTCCCATTCATCTTGCCCCCAGCGCTTCCAGCTTGCTTTTGGCCTCGACGCTACCCGGGTTCAGCTGCAGAGCACGGCTATACTCTTCGCGAGCATCCTTCGTGTCTCCACTCCGTTCCAAAGAAAGACCGAGCCAGTAGTGATAGTCGTATACAGTCGGATCCATGATCGCGGCCTGTCTTAAATAAGAGAGAGCTTCGTCGTTTTTACCGTCCAGGTATAGAGCGCGCCCGAGAAAATGGCGAGGCGCCGGCAGTTCAGAAGCAACTCTAACGGCTCGTCTTAACAGGCTCTCCGCTTGCGGGTAGTCTCCATTCATAAGGTGAACGTTTCCACAATTGAATAGTGCGGAGAATAGTTGAGAATCTTCGGCGAGCACTTTCGAACAAAGCTTAAAGGCACGATCCGTATCGCCGAGTTTTCCCCACATTCCGGCGGTAGCAGCGGCGCCGGTCTCGGAGTTCAAATACTCAGGCATGAATTTCTCGGCACGAAGTAAGGCGACGCGCGCTTCGTCCTTACGGCCGGCGGCAATGTAGACATCGGCAAGGGCATACATCGTATATAAATATGCCGGGTCCTCTCTATATGCGCCCTCAACCAATGGAATGGCGCGTTGATTGAGGCCGAGCCGCTCATACTCACGTGCGAGTCCGATTGAGGTATACGGGTTCTGGGGATAGAGGTCGTGGGCGCGGGAGTAGATCAGGAGATCGGAGCTCCAGTACCCTTGTTGAAGAAACGACATACCGACATAAACAAGGCAGAGGACCGCTATCACGGCTTGGCGCACTCCGGTCGCGCTGCCGTTCCGGCGCCCCGGGAGCAATCCGATGGCCTTCGCTACTAACAATGAGAAGCCGACAGACCCTAGATAAATGTAACGATCGCGAACGAAATCTCCGTTTCCAAAGGACCGAAGATAGAGGGCTGGAGCAAGCCCGAGAATCATCCACAGCGCCGCGAAGATCACAACTGGGTCGTTTTCTTTCTCAGCCCAGAAAATGAGAGCACCCGCCAACCCAGTTAAAACGATTACGGGAAGAACGATTTTCGCGATCTCGTGGATACCGACGTAAGGAGTGTAATAGAGACCGGTAAGTCCCCAAGGCACGAGTAACTGTCGAAGATAGAACACCAGTACATAGGGCAACGTGATGACGATGTCACGGAACTTGTGGTAGGGATCGAATGTTCCCGTTACCGCGGCAAATGTGTATTTACGAAGCAGTATGTAACCTAGTGTAACGAGAGCATAGGGCGTAGCTGCTCGCAGTCCATTCCAAAGCCGTCGCCAGACGCCGGGGCGCTCTTCACCGGGAAAGAGCCAAACATAGCTGGCCACAATGGCGAAAAAACAGAGCGTGATTTCTTTGGTGAGAAGAGCACCGGCGAGCAATGCGAGGGAGCAACCGTGCCACAGCATTCGGCGGGTGATTCCCGGTTCCCGCGCTTTGAGAAACGTGCCAAAGGCGAGGGCCGCGAATAAGGTTGCCATGGTATCGGAGGCGGAGGAGATCCATGCGACGCATTCGATATGAATAGGATGCAGGCCGAAGATGAGAGCGGTGAGCGCCGCAGTCCAGTACTCCACTTTGAGCTTGCGAACCATCCAGAACACGGCGAGGGTCGCGAGTACATGCAGCAGTACCGCGCCGGCGTGCCAACCCCACGCTCGAAGGCCCACGACGGCGTAATTCAGCATCGACCAGAGCACGAATAGTGGACGGTAATAGAGTTGAAAGCGCCCGGTGTGATACCAGAGATCGCTAAAGAACACACGATGAATATTACTGAATGAACGAATGAGGGGGTTATCGACGATTTGAGGTTTGTCGTCCCATACGAATTCGAACATCAGCGTGCCGCTATAAAGAACAGCAGTGGCCACCGCCAACGTGCTTAACAAGACTGGCTGCCGCCGAAAATGTTGCGCCAGCAGCTCCCACACGTTCTCTTTCTGTTTGTTATCGATACGCTCGATCATGCTGTCCTTAACCACCTATCGCAATTACTCTTTCGAGATGCTGACTTTGCCGCCAGCGCCGCTAGCCGCGCTCTGGTTGCTCCGCTCCAGCGACCATCTGAGCGATTCTGGCTTCCGACCGCGCGTTTGAATGGCGCCGCTAAACGACCATATCCTTTCGTAACGTATGCTGCTCTGCTTAGACCTAGTTCCGGAATGGCCCATACTAACGCTCCAGATCGGCAGGCGCATGTTACCCAGGTTACCTACGTGTTTCAGTTCTTCATCGCAATCGCCTGGGCATTTGCGACGATCTGTTCATGGGATCTGCCGCGGGAACACAAGCTGTCAAGAGTCTGTCGCCGGTGCTGTGTGTGGATCTCGACGGTACGTTGATTCGCGGCGACCTGTTGTGGGAGTGCATCATCCTTCTGCTCAAGACCCAGCCCACAAGCTTATTGCGGCTGTTTCTTTGGTTAATGCGCGGACGCGCCTTCGCGAAGCAAGAGCTTGCCAAACGGGTACAGTTGGATCCTTCCCGACTTCCCTATCGGCAAGAGGTTCTCGATTTTCTCCAAGAGGAACGTAGGGCAGGGCGGCGAATCGTGCTTGTCACCGCCGCCGATAGCGCATTAGCAAAGATAGTTGCACAGCACCTTGGGGTGTTTGACGAGGTGTATGCGAGCGACGGAAAAGAGAATCTGATAGGCGGTAAAAAGGCCTCGTTTCTCGCCGTGCAGTTTGCCGAGACTGGATTTGACTACGTTGGCGACTCCGCGGCCGATTTGGAGGTATGGCAGCACGCAAGAGCGGCCTACGTGGTGGGATCGCAGGGCCGCGCCGAGCAGGCGGCGGCATTAACTACGGTGCAGGCCCTCTTTGCCGAGGAGGGGCCATCGTTGCGGGTCTGGATCAATGCCCTTCGCGGCCATCACTGGGCTAAGAATCTGTTGTTGTTCCTACCGCTAATGTTGTCGCACAACCTATCGCTAGCGCCCATGCTGCGAACGGTGGCGGGGTTTGTGCTTTATGGGTTTTGCGCTTCGGGGCTCTACATTCTTAACGACCTTCTCGATCTGCATTCGGATCGGGAGCATCCCTGGAAGAAAGAGAGGCCGTTCGCGGCCGGGCGCTTGTCTATTCCGGAGGGTGTGGTCGTTTCGTCTTCGCTGCTGGTATGCGCAGTCGGACTGGGCACTTTTCTAGATCTTCAGTTTGGCCTGGCACTGGTGGGATATGCCGCGCTGACGATGTTTTACTCGCTCTACATAAAGAAGGTCGCGCTGTTGGACGTATTTGTTCTATCGAGCTTTTATAGTTTTCGAATACTGGCAGGCGCACTGATCTCCGGAACGCCGCTTTCGCAATGGTTCCTGGCATTTTCGATGTTCTTCTTTTTAAGCCTGGCAATGGCAAAACGTTATTCCGAGTTACTTCACGCCAAGGATCTGATCGCTTCGGGAAACTCGGGCCGTGGATATCACGTGAACGATCGAGAGTTGCTGTTGTCTTTTGGCGTGGGCAGCAGTTTCTCGGCCGTCGTGATCTTCAGCCTGTATGTTCAGAGCCAGGACGTGCGGGTTCTTTACTTGTCGCCGGAATGGCTGCTTCTGCTCTGCCCTATCGTGCTTTATTGGTTAGGGCGAACATGGCTTCTGGCTCATCGAGGTGAATTGAAAGAAGACCCAGTCACGCTTGCGATCCGGGACCGGGTTAGTTATGTGGTGGCGCTGGCTGGGGCGGCCGTTATCGCGCTCAGCATGATTCATGTGAACTTCTAGCTATGACGGCTCAAGCGGCGGTTTCCCGGAAAAGAAACGCGGTCACTCCGAAGTCCACCACGCAATATCTATCGTGGGGCAGATACCCGGCGGCGACGCATGCCGAGGTTTACAAGCCCGCATGGGACGATCAGATTGCCAATGTTTTTGAAACAGCGCCAGATGCCTCTTTGCTGCCGTATGGGTTGGGCCGGAGTTATGGCGATTCATGCCTGAACGCGGATCGCGGCCTGGTCGATTGCCGGAGACTGAACCGCATTCTTGGATTTGACGAGTCTACAGGCATGTTGCGCTGCGAGAGTGGCGTCACGTTCTCGGACATTATCAAGGTATTTCTTCCCAAGGGGTGGTTTCTGCCGGTTACTCCGGGGACGCAGTTTGTCACGGTGGGCGGAGCGATCGCCAACGACGTTCACGGGAAAAATCATCACTGCGCGGGGACTTTTGGGGCGCATGTTCGGCAGATGGGAGTGCACCGATCAGATCATGGAGTGGTGGTCTGCTCGCCGGAACTAAACTCTGACTTGTTTCGCGCGACAGTAGGCGGACTTGGATTGACCGGGATGATCGGATGGACGGAAATTCAGATGCGGCGGGTTGCCGGCCCGTGGATGGACGCGGAACTGACGGCGTTCCAGTCGCTTCAATCATTTCTGGACCTGAGCCGCGACAGCGATGGGCGTTTTGAGTACACGGTCGCGTGGCTCGATTGTTTTGCCGGCAGGAAGTTGCGCGGAGTTTTCTTTCGTGGGAATCATTCGACCGCGGCGGATAAAGAATTTCGGCCGAAGCATGGGCCCAAACTGCCCATCACTTTGCCGGAGTGGCTGCTGAACCGATTCACGGTGAAGGCATTCAATTCCGCTTATTATCGGTTTCACGCCGCGAAGAGCGGCACGTCGCTGGTACCCTACGATTCGTTTTTCTACCCGCTCGACTCGGTGCGGCAATGGAATCTTCTGTATGGCAAGAGCGGATTTCTGCAATATCAATGCGTGATTCCGGAAGAGAATCTTGGTGCATTTGAGGAATTGCTGGAGCGCATCGCACGATCCGGGATGGGATCTTTTCTTGGAGTCTTGAAGAGATTTGGAAATGTTCCGCCGGCGGGGATGCTCTCGTTCCCGCGGCCGGGGCTCACGCTGGCGCTTGACTTCGCGATGCGCGGCGAGCGCACACTCGAACTGATGCGCTCGCTCGATGAGGTTGTGCTGGGGAGCGGGGGCGCGCTTTATCCGGCTAAAGACGCGCGGATGAGCCCTGAGTTGTTCGAGTCTTCTTTTCCGCAGTGGCGCAGCTTCGTTCCATACATCGATCCGAAGATGTCGTCCTCATTCTGGCGGCGCGTGACGGAGGGGAAATGACGATGGCGAACGCAAAACAGGCGTCAGATGCGATGCGCAAAGTCGTTGTGCTCGGAGCGACTTCCGGAATTGCGGTGGAAGTCCAGCGCAAACTCGCCGAACGCGGATGCGAGTTGCTTCTGGTTGCGCGATCTGGCGAGCGTTTGGCCGCGCTGCAATCGGACTTGCTGGCCCGCGGCGCCGCCAATGTTATTGTGTGTCCGGCCGACCTGAGTTGCATCGAGCAGCACGCGGGAATTGTTGATTACGTCCGCCGCGTGCTTCCCGGCTTCGACACTGTTTTTCTGGCTTACGGAATCATGCATGAACAGAAGGACTCGCAGACGTCGGTGGCGACATTGCTCGACGAATTGAACACGAATTTTGTCAGCGCGGCGGCGATTCTGACCTTGTTCGCCTCGGAACTTGAGGCACGCCGCACTGGTTGCATTGCCGCGATTACGTCCGTCGCGGGCGATCGAGGCCGACGCTCTAATTATGCTTATGGATCGGCGAAAGGAGCGCTTTCGCTGTTTTTGCAGGGGCTGCGCAGCCGACTGTATCCCGCCGGCGTCAAAGTCATCACCATCAAGCCGGGACCGGTGCAGACGCGGATGACCGATCATCTTCCGAATGCACAGCGTTTCGCGGATCCTGAACTGGTGGCCGCAGATATCGTTTGGGCTCTTGAGCGGCGCGCCCCGGATGTTCTCTACACGCCCAAGATCTGGCGCTACATCATGAGCGCGGTAGAGCACATTCCGGAGCCAATTTTTAAACGGTTATCGTTTTAGTCTGATTGGGCGGGAAATAAAAAGGCCGCGATGCGCTGCGGCCTTTTGCTATTCGATTGATTTTCTGCGGGACCTAACGCCGGAAGCGGCCGCCTCCGCCACCACCGTGACCGCCATGTCCGCCGCCACTGTGGCCACCACCGCCGCTGGGACCGCGTCCGCCGCGGCGACGACGATTACGATTGCGATCTCCGCCACGATTATCGCGTGCGCCTTCCGAGCGACCGGCTTGCTCAACCGCACCGACAGGGGCATCGACGCGATTGAAGTTTGGTTCTTCGTCGGCGTCGAATTCAGCGCCGCCTTCGATCACAGTGGTTGGCGAACCTTGCGGTGCCATCGGTTCGGGAGCTCCGTGGCCGTTGTCGTTGTCATTGTCGTCGTCGTTGTTCGCTTCCGGAGCGGGAGGCGCGCTCCCCTGCATCTTGGCGCGCTGCTCTTTCAGGATCGCCTTGCGCGACAGCTTGATGCGGTTGCCTTCAACGGCGAGGACCTTGACCAGAACCTGATCGCCTTCCTTGAGTTCGTCGCGAACGTCCTTGATGCGGTGCTCGGCGACTTCGCTGATGTGAAGCAGGCCATCGAGACCTGGCAGAATTTCGACGAATGCGCCGAAGTCCGCGAGGCGGCTGACCTTTCCGAGATAGGTTTTGCCTACTTCGGCGGAAGCCGTGAGATCGCGGATGATCTGGAGCGCTTTGTTGGCTGAGGTTTCGTCGTTGGACGCGACGTTGACCTTGCCGGAATCCTCGACGTCGATCTTTACGCCGGTCTGCTCGATGATGCTGCGGATCATCTTGCCGCCGGGCCCAATGACGTCGCGAATCTTGTCGACGGGAATCTGCAAGGTATAGATGCGCGGCGCGTAAGTGGAAACCTTGGTGCGCTGCTCGCTGAGGACCTCATCCATTTTGCCGAGGATGAAAAGGCGCCCCTGTTGAGCCTGCGCCAGTGCTTCACGCATGATTTGCGCAGTGATGCCGCCGACCTTGATGTCCATCTGGAGGGCGGTAATTCCGTTTTTCGTGCCGGCGACCTTGAAGTCCATGTCGCCGTAGTGATCTTCGGCGCCCGCGATGTCGGTGAGGATGGCGTACTGCTCGCCTTCTTTCACCAATCCCATAGCGACGCCGGCGACCGGAGCTGCCAAGGGAACGCCAGCGTCCATCAGCGAAAGCGATGCACCGCAAACGGTCGCCATCGAGGATGAGCCGTTGGACTCGAGAATGTCGGAGACGACGCGCATGGCATAGGGCCACTTGTCTTCGGTCGGGAGCACCGCCGAAACGGCGCGTTCAGCCAAAGCGCCATGACCGATCTCGCGACGGCCTGCACCGCGCAAGAATGCGACTTCCCCGACCGAGAACGGCGGGAAGTTGTAGTGGAGCATGAAACGCTTCTTAGCCTCGCCTTCGAAGCCTTCAAGGCGTTGCATATCGTCGCTGGTACCGAGAGTTGTGGTGACGAGCGCCTGAGTCTCGCCGCGGGTGAAGATCGAACTGCCGTGCGCGCGGGGGAGAACGCCGACTTCGATCCAGATGTCGCGAATCTGATCGAAGGCGCGTCCATCCGGACGATGCTTTTTGTTGATCACCTGGTCGCGGAAGATGCGCTCGCGAAGAACCTCGTAATACTCTTTCAGCTTCGCCCGGCCTTCTTCGTCTTCTTCAGGGATGGCAGCAACCAGTTCTTTTTCGAGGGTGCGAACCAGTTCGTAGCTCTCCGCTTTGGGATGCTTCGCGGTATCGAGTGCGTCGGTGAGGCGGTCGCCGATTCTTGATTGCAAACCGTCATAATAAGCCTGGTCGAATTCCGGTGGCGTTACTTTGCGCTTCGGCTTGCCGACCTTGCTGCGCAACTCTTCGATGGACGCGCAAATTTTCTTGATCTCGGTGTGCGCGAACTCGATCGCGTCGACCACCGTCTCTTCTTTAACTTCTTTGGCGCCGGATTCGATCATCAGGATGGCTTCGGCTGTGCCGACGACCATGATGTTCAGAAGACCTTCGCGCATTTCGGCGTAGGTGGGATTGGCGATGAAGCGGCCCTCGACCAGTCCGACGCGCACCGCGCCAATGGGGCCGAGAAATGGAATATCGGAGATTGTAAGGGCGGCCGATGCGGCATTGATTCCGACCACGTCGGGATCGTTTTCGGTGTCGGCAGAGAGCACAAAAACAATCACTTGCGTCTCGCACTTAAAGCCTTCCGCGAACATGGGGCGGATGGGCCGGTCGATCTGGCGACTGGTCAAAACTTCGCGTTCGCTCATGCGGCCTTCGCGCTTGATGAAGCCGCCGGGGATGCGTCCGCCGGCATAGGTGTATTCGCGGTAATCAACGGTGAGCGGGAAAAAATCGATGCCGGTGCGGGGCTCAGGATTGGATACGGCGGTGGCGAGGACAACGTTCTCGCCCATGCGCACAACGGCCGAGCCGTGCGCTTGCTTGGCTAGCTTTCCGGTTTCAAAAGAAATAGTCTTTCCGCCGGCGATTTCGGCGGAAACGGAGGTAGGTTCAGGCTTCATAGTTCATCCTTTTCGGGCAGGAGCGCGGAATTCAGAACGAAGTCGCGCCAGTGCGGAGTTCGCGTGGATAGTCGTATGCCAGTGGCTACTGCGATTGGGAAAACGCACGTTACAAAGGCTCTCGGAATAGAGCCCGATCCCCACGGACCGGGAGCTTTTACTTGCGGATGCCGAGCTTCGTAATAACGGTCTTATACCGCTCCGAGTCGTACTTCTTGAGATAATCGAGCAGACGACGACGCCGGCTGACCATCATGAGAAGTCCGCGGCGCGAGCCGTGATCCTTCTGGTGCGCTTTGAAGTGCTCCGTGAGTTGACCGATGCGCTCGCTTAACAGCGCGATTTGAACTTCTGGGCTTCCAGTATCGGTGGGATGCGTGCGGTACGCGTCAACGACGGATTGCTTTTGCTCTCTGGCTAGCACTAACCTATTGCACTCCTGTCTCTTATCGTTTCGTAACGAAGGTAAGAATAACATAGACAGGGCAAACCCGCCACTTTTGCGAACTCAGGTGCCGAGACGGGGCGACTGCGAGCGGGAAAGGCTTGTCGAGGCTCGCGTTTGCCCGGCATTTACGTCTACATTTGCGGTCGATCTCGGGGGAGGCTATCATCCCGCAGATGAAGAAACTGAGGATTTTTCTCCTATTTTTTCTCGGGGCGTCTGGGCTTGCGCAAAACGCCATTTCACCCAACTCAAGAGAAGTCAACGCGGTCTATCCCGCCGCTCACGAGCTTTACGTCGATCTTCATGAGCATCCCGAGCTCTCTTCGCATGAAGCGCAAACCGCCGCGAAGTTGGCCGAACGCCTCCACAGCCTCGGGTATGAAGTCACCGAGCATGTGGGAGGAACGGGGATTGTTGCGATTCTGAAAAACGGCGCGGGGCCGACGGTCATGCTTCGAACTGAACTTGATGCGCTGCCGGTGGAAGAAAAAACCGGACTGCCTTATGCGAGCAAAGTGCACACGAAGGACGATTCGGGACGTGAGGTGCCGGTGATGCACGCGTGCGGGCACGATCTGCACATGGCGGCTTTCATTGGGACGGCGGAAATCATGGCGCACAGCAAAGAGAGCTGGCACGGCACGCTGATGCTGATTGGACAGCCCGCCGAGGAGACGATCACGGGGGCCAAGGCGATGATCGCGGACGGATTCGCGACGCGTTTTCCGAGGCCCGATTTTGGAGTTGCACTCCACGTTGGGAATGACCTTGCGGCTGGGACGGTAGGAATCGCGCCAGGGATCTACGACAGCAATGCGGATTCGCTGCGGGTCACGATTTATGGCAAGGGCGGACATGGCTCGGCTCCGCATACGGCGGTTGACCCGATCGTGATTGCGGCGCGGACGATACTTGCGCTGCAAACGATAACGTCACGCGAAGTCAAGCCGGGCGAGTTTTCCGTGATCACGGTCGGCTACATTCGCGCCGGGACGAAGAACAACATCATTCCCGACTCGGCCGAGTTTGGCCTGACGGTGCGGACATATAAGCCGGAAATACGGAAACAGGTGCTGGCGGCGATTGATCGGGTTATCAAAGGAGAATCGCTGGCCGGCGGAGCTACGCGGGAACCGCTGATTGAGCATTATGAATGGACGGATTCTGTGTACAACGACCCGGCCCTGGCGGGCCGCCTGCGTGGCGTGCTTGAAGCGACACTGGGCAAGGAGAACGTGATTACGGAAGCACCGATCACGGCGTCAGAGGACTACTCGTATTTTGTTGAACTCGGGATTCCTTCGCTCTACTTCAGCCTGGGCGGAGCCGATCCGGAAAAGCTGGCTGAGGCGAAAAGGGCCGGCACAATGCTTCCGTCCAATCATTCGGCACTGTTTGCGCCGGATGTCGACCCGGCGCTGCATACGGGAATCGCCGCGGAAGTGGCGGCATTGCGGGAACTGCTGAATAAGAAATAAGAAGCCCCGCGCACTGTGACGGCGTGCGCGGGGTTTGTGTCTTTAATGCGATCAGTCGAGCTTCTTTACCCAGTCACTCCCCAACCAATTCCATCGGTTTGGGAGGGGCGGGCCAGGTTGTCAGATCGTTTTCCTGAGCGTCGACGACTGCCAAGGCAGCGACGTTGACGATCTCCTCGACCTCGGTATCCCGTGGCACGAGATGCACCGGCTTGCTCATGCCCATCAGGATTGGCCCAAGAGCGGTACCGCCGCCCAGCTTGGAAAGCAGCTTGTAGGCGATGTTGGCCGAGGTGAGATCGGGGAAGATCAGAACATTCGCGCCGCCCTTGAGCACGCTGAAGGGATAGTTTTTCTCCAGTAGGTCGGCGGAAACCGCGACATCTACCATCACCTCGCCATCAACGATGAGAGTGGGGTCAGCTTTGTGCAGCAGTTCGACCGCCCTGCGTACTTTTGTGCATTGCGGATGCTTGGTGCTGCCGAAGGACGAGAACGAGAGCATGGCAACCTTCGGAGTAAGATCGAAACGGCGTGCGGTTTGTGCCGCACAGAGCGCGATTTCGACGAGGTCTTCCGCCGAGGGATCGATGTTCACACTGCAATCCGCCAGCAGATAGAGCCTGCCGGACCGCGTGATCATCAGATAACAGCCGGAGACTTTGCGCAGGCCTTCGCGCGTTCCGATGATTTGCAGCGCGGGACGGATGGTGTCGGGGAAATGCTGGCTTACGCCGGAAACCAGCGCGTCGGCATCGCCCATGCGCACCATCATTGAGCCGAACACGTTGTGATCTTTTATCAGCGCGCGCGCCTCGCTCAGGGTGACGCCCCGCCGTTGCCGCAGGCGGAAAAGCTCTTGAATGTATGGTTCGCGCAACGTTGACGTCGCCGGGTCGACAATCTTGACACCGGCAAGTTGCAGATCCAGTTCCTTCGCGCGGGCGTCGATTAGCTCGCGATCGCCGAGAAGAATCGGGGTCGCAATCTTTTCTTCCAGCAGATGGTGAGCGGTTCGCAATATCTTCTCGTGCTCGCCCTCGGGAAAGACGACTTCTTTAGGACGGGCCTGCGCCTTCTGAATGAGCGTGTGAGTGATCTCGTGCACCTTGCCGAGCCGGCGCTCGAGCTGATCGCGATAGGCATCGAGGGCGATGGGAGTCTGCGCCACGCCTGTCTTCATCGCGGCTTCCGCTACCGCCGCCGCTTCCCAGAGCAGCACGCGGGGATCGAACGGCTTAGGGATGAGGTAATCCGCTCCGAAGTGGAGGCGCTCGACGCCATAAGCGCGGCACACGGAATCCGGAACGTCTTCTTTCGCCAGATTCGCCAGGGCGCGGGTTGCTGCCAGCTTCATTTCTTCGTTGATAGCCGTGGCATGTACATCGAGAGCACCGCGGAAGATGAAGGGAAAGCCAAGAACGTTATTCACCTGGTTGGGATAATCGGAGCGTCCGGTAGCGACAATGATGTCGCTGCGGCAGGCCTTGGCTTCCTCGTAAGTGATCTCCGGATCGGGGTTCGCCATGGCGAAAACAATGGGGCGGCTGGCCATCGATTTCAGCATTTCCGGGGTGAATGCGCCCTTTACCGAGAGGCCCACCAGTACATCCGCGCCATTTACAGCATCGGCCAGCGTGCGCAAGCTGGTGTCGCGAGCGAAGCGGTCTTTGTAGGGATTCATCCCCTTGGCGCGACCTTTATAGACAACTCCGCTGGTATCGCACAAAGTGATGTTCTCGCGCTTCACGCCGAGCCGGACATAGTGTTCGGCACAGGCAATTCCCGACGCTCCGGCGCCGTTGAATACCACATGCGCTTCGTCGACCTTCTTCCCGACGACTTCGAGCGCATTGATCAACGCCGCGCCGGAAATGATGGCAGTGCCATGCTGGTCATCATGGAAAACCGGAATCTTCATTGTCTTCTTGAGGGTTTCTTCGATGTAGAAGCATTCCGGAGCCTTGATGTCTTCAAGGTTGATGCCGCCGAAGGTGGGCTCGAGGAGCTGGCAGACTTTAATGATTTCGTCGGCATTGTGGGTATCGAGCTCGATATCGAAGACGTCGACATCGGCGAAGCGTTTGAACAGAACACCCTTGCCTTCCATGACCGGCTTGCCGGCCAGAGCGCCGATATCGCCGAGGCCGAGCACGGCGGTTCCGTTGCTGACGACGGCCACCAGATTTCCTTTTGCGGTGTACTTGTAGGCATCCTGCGGATTCTTGTGAATTTCGAGGCAAGGATCGGCGACGCCGGGCGTGTAGGCCAAACTCAAATCGCGCTGGGTGAGGCAAGGCTTGGTGGAAGTGACTTCGATCTTTCCTGGACGCGCCCCGAAATGATAATCGAGGGCCTGCTGCTTCGTGACCGCCATATTCCCTCCTGCTCGTGGAATCCGAAAAACGGTAATTAGCCGGAAGCCCTCTCCGGCTACGAAGGGTCGTTTGCGCACAGCCCTATCGCGGCCCCAGAACGATTGTTTCCCAGCGGCTGGTAAATCGATGTGACAGTTGACACCCTGGAGGTGTGATTTGCGACGTGACTTCGGGCACCTCTCCGGTGATGGACGGAGAGGCGCTGGGAGGGGTGCTTGCCCTACGCGAGAAAGCCTCGCAAAAACCCGAGAAACCAGGGAAGAGCCGACGAATTCGTGGGTGAGGCGAGGGGAGTGTGGAAGAGACGCGGCCCTGCTCTAGGTTTTCGCCTCAGCCTCGGCCATCATTTTTTCAATGCGACGGGCGCGGCTTTCGGGGGTGCTGTAATAGAAGATCCCAAAGAGATGAGCACGACGACGCGGAGCGGACATCTTCTCCCACCCTTCCCGGGCCTGGGGATTGGCGGCAAAGGCACGCTGCAAAATTGGAGGTAATTCGTGTTCGGCCTCCATGACGGCCATGAGGCGCTCGGCCATCTGGTGGGCTCGACGGTCGCGGGCTTGATGGGTTTTGGGCTCGTCGATCCACTTGGCGATGTCGTTTTTCGTCGACTGGTTTAACTCGTCGTGGTACCAGCGAAGCAGCGACCTGTCAGAACGGATGATTCTCTTCAATGGATCGGGCATGGCTGCGACGCGTCTCTCCATGTCGGGTTCCAAACAGACTTCGGCTATCGAGCTTAGCCGGGCTCCGGCTGCCTTCTGCATCTTCTTATTGACCAACAGGAAATGGCCGCCGGTCTTGACGGGAAACAGACAGGTGCGGAAAGCGAAGCCATTGATCGTGCCCTTGACATTGATCTGGCCGCGTACTCCATAGAACCTGACGGCATCAAACGGCAGACGGATAATGGTCCAATTCAGGCGGGAGGGCAAGCGTTCGAGGACGGCTTTAAACCGCTTAACGCGGGAGCCACGCTGCGACTGAAACCGTTTGCTCATAACGAATGCGAGTCGGAGGAATTCTAATACGGAGAAAGAGTAAGGATACAAGGGTTAAACTATTGCTACAGAAGAACGGGGAGAGATTATCGTGATTTGCCCGAACTGCGGAGAGAAGAATTCGGAGAATTTTCGCTACTGCGGAATGTGTGGGACGTCGCTCGAAGCAAGGCGACCGGCGGGAGCGCCGAGAACCGTAAGTTCGGAGGCGCCGCGCACTTTTCAAAGCGAGGCCACGCTGCATGAGGAGGCGAAGCCCCACGCAACGACGCAAACTTCGGCGACGGCCGTGCGCGAAGTGCCGCGTTCGACTGGGCCATCCTTTCTTGGATTGAGCCAGTCCCCTGTTGACGAAGCGCGAAATGGTGCGGGCGGCGGAGGTACGTCGACCGGGGAGTCATTTGCCGGATTGGATTCGTTTTTTGAACCTGAGGAACCGGGTGTCAGCGTCCGCGGAATTATTTTGTTGCTCGTGCTGGTCGCTATCCTCGGGGCGGGGGGATGGTGGGCGTACGCCCATTACAACGGCGCAAAATCGGCTTCCACAAGCCAGACGGCGGCGGAGCCAACCCCGGCCCAACCGGCGGCTCCGGAGTCTGCCGCGAACAGCACGACTCCAAGTCAGAAGGCGCCCGAAACTTCGGCTGGGGCTGGCGCTCCCGCAGCTACCGAGCCAACTTCCAATACAGCAGCACAGCCGGCGAGTTCGACTCCTCCGACAGCGGTCGAATCCAAGAAAGAACGCCAGCCGCCTGCGCCCGTCAAGCCGGTTGAAAACGCTGAGCGGGATAAGCCGAAACGCGAGCGGAAGATTGCACGAGTTGATGCGAAGCCCGCACCGCGCCCGTCGACTGCGGCGCCAGTTTTAGGCGATAAGGGGGAGGCGGAGTTCAAGCGGGGTGAAGCGTATCTCTACGGCCACGGGGTGTCGAAGAATTGCGATCTTGCGATTAAAGACTTGAAGTCGGCCTCAGCCAAGCAGAATGCAAAGGCGAGGAGCACATTCGGAACGATGTACGCTACCGGACATTGCGTCGCGCGGGACCTGCCGACATCGTATTCGTGGTTTGCGCTGGCGCTGCGGGCCGATCCGAGTAATCAGATTCTGGAGAAGGATCTGACGGCGATCTGGAACCAAATGACCCCGCCGGAGCGGCAGATCGCGATGCGATCAAAGCCGTAGCTCGTACTTCTTGGGGTAGGAATCAATCTACTTGCACGGGAGATGCGTCGCGAACGGAAAGAGGCAATTATTTTGGCTGCCGCTTATTCGGCTAGGGGAACCAGATTAAGCGCCTTCTTCAGCGATCCGCGTTCGGTCATGATCTTGTCCTGCAAGAGCGTAATCGCGTAGATGAGTTGCTCAGGCCGCGGCGGGCAACCGGGAACATAGATATCGACCGGGATGACCTGGTTCACGCTCTGCACGAGAGCGTAGTTGTTAAAGACGCCCCCGGAAGTCGCGCACGCGCCCATCGAGATCACCCACTTCGGTTCCGGCATCTGCTCCCAGAGCTGGCGAATCACGGGAGCCATTTTCTGCGAGACACGGCCGGCGATAATCATCAGGTCGGATTGGCGGGGCGACGGACGAAAGACTTCGGCGCCAAAGCGGGCGATATCGAAGCGCGAGGCGCCCATCGACATCATCTCGATGGCGCAGCAGGCCAAGCCGAAGGTCATCGGCCAGATGGAATTCTTGCGCATCCAGTTGACGGTCGAATCGAGGGTGGTCATGACCACGCCCTCGGGAACAGGATTTCCAAAGACAAGCTCCTTGACGACACGCTTGCCTTTTTCGATGTCAATGTAGGGACCGAGGTTGAGTTCTTGCGGCATGATTCTATTTTAACGGTTTTGCCGCGGAACGTGAACGACTGTTATGCGGCGGCGCGGGTACGAGCAGCTTTCTTCGCCGCGTGGGAGCGGCCTTCTTTGCCCTTCGTGCTGACGGCCTTTAAGGCGGCTTTGTGACGGGCCGCGGAACCTCGGGATTTGACGCTCGTACGTGCCTGTTTGGCAAGAGAATCTGGCGAGGCGGCGCTGTGACCCTCGCGCTTCAGTGCACTACTGGAGGCACGCGAGCGTCGCGCATTTGGTTTGCGGCGAGAATGAGACTGCCCCTTGCTTAGGTCGCGTTCGGCTTTGGTACGCGTCTCGGCGGAGGCTTTGCCCTGCCTGGGGGCGTTCAACTTCACACCGGCACGCCGCGCCTTGGAGAGGCCGATGGCGATAGCCTGCTTGGTGGATTGCGCTCCGTGCTTGCCTTCACGAATGTGGTGCATCTCTTCGCGGACAAATTCACCGGCTTGCGTGCTCGGAGACTTCCCTTCTCTGGCATCTTCATGGGCGCGCTCGATTGTCTGTTTTTCTGGCATGACGTCACTCCTGGAGCGAGCATAGGATTTTGCGGCTGCGCGGTGAATCGACGACATCCTGTAATTTTCTGGTGCGGTTAGGGTAGGCGGGGGCGGGATCGCGTGCCGCTGGGTTCCGGAAAACTGAAAGCTTTATTTCGAGCGACAAAAGGGGTAGGAACTCTTTGGGACGGCTTGCGGATTATCGTTAAGCCGAACACTGGCCGTCGCTTCGTTGGAAGCTAAACTTATCGACTTGTTCAAGGTAGCGGCGGTCACGACATAGTAATAGGTGGCTTTCTCTTCCACGCGGTCATCGATGCAGCCCGTTCCCAGAATCGACTTCTCGGTCACTAATTGGCAATCCTTGCAGTCGGAGAGGCGCTTTGGAATTCCCTTCGTCCTGCTGCGATAAAGACAGTAGCCTGCGGCATGGGGATATGGGGCGTTGGCGTTCCACGTTAGCAGCACGGTGGGATGCGGAATCGGTTTCTCCTGAATCGGAATATTCAACGACCCGGCGGCTGGGCAGTCGATCTGCGTAGCCGGAGGATAGGGCGGTTTCGCGGGTTGGGTCGCATTTTTCGGCGGTTGTGAATTCGCCTTAAGATATAAGCTGGCCTGCGCGGGCGCGAGAGATGGGCAGAGGATTAAGAAAAGAATAATTCCCGTCGCTATCGCGGAATGCGTTGCGGGATTCCCAAGGCCTGTTTTCATAACCGGTCCACTTATTCCCCCTCCACCGAGCGCGCGGGAAGCGACGATGGAACGAATTCCTCGCGGGTCTCTCCGCGCCGCAGGAGCCAGATTAAACCGAATACGACGAGGAGCGCGACCGCAAAGAAAACGATTCCGCCCTGATGATGGAATCGGCCATTCAAGTAACCGGGATCGACGCGCGTGCCCAGCATGGAGATGGTAAAGATTCGCAGGCCATTCTTGGCAACCGAGAGCGGGAGTGCAACGGCAATGACAATGGCTTTTCGCCACGGAGAGCGCAAAAGGACCTGCGCCAGAAGCATGGTCGTGACGATGAGCATTGAGCTGGAACGAATGCTACTGCATTCCTGCGCGACTTCGATGGTGAGGCGGGGAATCGTAAGGATGACACCATCTCGCGCGACCGGAACGCCGACGGCAGAAAAGAGGCACTGCGCCGACAGGGCGGAACCCTCTTGAAGAAGACCGATGACTCTTGCCAGCACAACCTGAGGAAGAGGTACGAGCAAGAAAAGGAAACATAGGGGAAAAAGCAGGCCTCGAGCCACTCGCGATCCGAGACAAATGACGGCGGCTCCAATCCAGAAGAGGACCAGAGCGAAGATTCGGATTGCGAGCTGCACATCCGCTGGAAGTGAGGCCGACGACACAAATGAAAAAGCCGCCGCGACAATCGCCAACGCTAGCAAGACCGATCCGAAGGCGACGCTGGGTGCGGTGAACTTTCGCAGCGAAGGCCAATCCATGTAGATGAGCGCGGCACTCAAAGGCAAGATCAAAAGAATGTGAGTGTATTGATCATTATTCAACGCCAACGAAAAGGTGGCGAGCAGAGGACGCCAGCCCGCGGCCACGGAAGCGGCTATAAGTGCAGCCAACCAGATTCGAGACTGCCGGGATGCGATCATCTGTCTATCCATCTATCCATTGTTCATCCATATGCGGGGTTCGAATCAGCGCTCCTGTTGCACGATGATCTCGGCAATGCGCTCGCCGGTACGGCCATCCCAGAGCGGGGGAATGCTTCCCTTCCTGGCATTTCCACGCAATATATTTGCAAGTTCGGATCGGAGCTTTTCGCGATCGCGTCCTACCAGGACGTTCGTGCCCATGGATATCGTAATCGGGCGCTCGGTATTTTCGCGCATGGTGAGGCATGGAATGCCGAGGTAAGTCGTCTCTTCCTGAATGCCGCCCGAGTCCGTGATCACCGCGGTCGCGCGAATCTGGAGGGCCAGAAAGTCTATATAAGGAAGTGGATCGAGCAAGCGCAGTTGGCCAGGATCCAGGCCGAAATCAGCGATGCGATGACGGGTTCGCGGATGCGACGGGAAAATAACGTTCAGGTCGCGGCTTACTTCGAGCAGTGATTCGAGAATCCCCCTTAGGATCGCACAGTCATCCACATTTGCAGGACGATGCAGTGTGACCAGAGCATAGCGATCCGGAAGGTCTGCGAGCTTCCGTGCTCTGGCTGTGGGCAGCAAGCGCACGAGTGAATCGATCATTACGTTGCCAACCCGGAAGATCTTATCGGCGGCGATTCCCTCTCTGAGTAGATTTCTGTCTCCATCTTCCGAGGGGGTGAAGAGCAGATCCGCGAGCTGATCGGTAACGAGCCGGTTGATCTCTTCCGGCATAGTGCGATCAAACGAACGCAGTCCGGCTTCAACGTGACCAACGCGAATGCCGAGCTTAGCGCAGGCCAGGGCAGTTGCGACGGTTGAATTCACGTCGCCGTAGACGAGAACGATATCCGGTTTGCGCTCGAGCAAGACCGGTTCCAGGCGCACCATGATGTCGGCGGTCTGGCGCGCATGACTTCCCGAGCCTACCGCGAGATTGACGTCGGGCGCCGGGATGCCAAGCTGCTCGAAGAAAATGTCGGACATGCTGACGTCGTAGTGCTGGCCGGTGTGGACCAGGATCTGCGCAATGTTTTTGTGCCTCTGGAGCGCGGCGAGCACCGGCGCAACCTTCATGAAATTCGGACGCGCGCCAACGACGTGGAGGACGTTCATCGATTCTCCGATAATCAATATCCCACGGAGTTTGCTTATTGCTAAGTATCGATATGCAGACTTGTATTTCGAAAGCAGGTTCCACCGGAGGAGTGCGCGGCAAATTTGTGACTTACGGCGAGTGGATCAAGGAGTGATTACAGGGCCGCACCGGCGGATTAACGTCTCAGACGGGAATGGCGGCTTCACGCTCTTTATGAGTCGCGGCATCTTTCTCGAAGAGGGCATTCAGCTTTGCCATGACCTCGAACGCGTCGGCAACGTAGAGGACGTCGGCCTTGCCGCGCGCCCAACCGCAGTTCGGGTCGAGATTGATGGCGCGGCGTTCGTTGATGAACCGCCAGCCGACGACATGCGGCTCTTCGCCATGGCAGCAGGTGGAGAGACCCTTGGGATGGCGGGGCGTCGCTCCGGTTTGGCCAACCTGGTTCAGGTGCGTCATGAAACCAAGAACGGCCTGGTTCTCTCCGCTTTGGTCGACGAGAGATTTGCTGCCCCCGAGAGACGCACCGGAGTTGCGGAGAAAGTTCAAAATGGCGGCTTCGGCTTCGGGAAGGTGGGTTTTGCCGTCGGCTTGTTTCTTGCACCATCCGGCGCCCGTGACGAAGAGGAGCTTGGCATCCGGGCGAATGGTTTGCGCATCGCTGTTGGGAACTCGCACGCCGGCGAATGTCGTGCGCTGCATATCGCTCAAAAGAGCAACATCGATACGTTGGACGTTGGCCGTCGCGGTTACTCCTTTCCACGGCCCATGACATCCCGAGTCCATCACCAGGAACCACGGTCTGGCGGCGCGTTCGATAATCGCTTCGAGACGCTGGCGGTAGAACCAGCGCTTGGCGGTGAGAGTGCCGTCCGCCACGTCGATGGATGTGATGTGGGTGTCGACTTGCGCTTTGAGACGGTAAGCCACACCCGGCAGCACTCGCAGAAAGCGCGAGGTGGCCGGGGCGATGACGATCTCTGCGCCGGTTTCGCGGCAGATAGCCTCTACGGCAGCCGCGTCGGTGGCGTAGCGAGGATGGGCAAACTCCGCGCCTGAAACGGCGAGAATTTTGGCGCCAGAGGTCGCGACGCTATCAGCCGCAGCCTGAATATCGTCTCCGATCAGGCCGATGGTCAGGATGCTGCTGGATTGCGCAGCAATGTCGAGCGAGGCTCCGAGGACTTCATAGGCAGCTTTCGGAAGAGCGGTTCCGGATTCATCGACATGGGCAAGAAACAAAATCTTCTGTGACATGGCTTCCTCAGCTTCTGAAATTCAAGCTTGTAGCGCGGTGTTAGTCCTGCACAATCCACTGCATGAGTTCGGCGGCGATCGCGTCGGCCGGGCAATTCTTGACGATGCGAGTCTGCCGCTGCTGTTTGGGGGGCGCGACGCTCAAGTAACGCACCGCATCATTGGGCAACGCTGCCGTCTTCGACTTCTGTAGGGCGGGCATGATGGTGCGCATGTTCGCCATACCGACTTGCGGGCTGTTTTTCGGCTCGGGAAGATTGCCGGTTGCCCAACCCAGCAAGACGGGAGGTCCCTGGCAGGTCGAGATCATGTGGCGGCCACCCTCGATGCGTTCGAGAATCTCCAGGGAGCCATCGGGTTGGAGGCTGAGTTGGTCGACCCCTTGAAACTGATCTAGGATGCCAAGTTGCTCGCCGACTATTTGCATGGTCACTCCGGCGCCACGCGATGCCGACTCCCAGCCTCCGAAAAGAAGCAAGCGGGAACGATCGAGGCCGGAGATGGATTGAATCGCGCCGACCAGAAGTCCGGCGACGGCATGGGCGTCGGCAAACCCGCTGGCGGGAGCATCGATCGGGACCAGTTCGAAGCTCGCTTTCTGGGCCACGTTCATCATGACCTGCTGGAGCTTGGGCTTGGGAGCGGCGCTGACCAGCCAAACTTTGCTGCCCGCGACACGCGCGGCTAGATTGGCCGCCTCATATAACGCATGGGAGGCCCACGGGTCGAGCACCGCCGGCAGCATCATTTCATTTTTTAATGCGGGTCCGGTAGGAGTGGTGATGGGCTCGAGTGTTTGCAGCGGATCGGGCACGACTCCGGCACAAACTACGATGTGATAAGCATTGCTCATGAGTTCCTCTTGAAACTTGAAAAATTAACCTAGTCTCGCGCCGACGGCGAGTGACTCACGGAACAGCCAACAAAGATGAGGGCGGCGCCAGGTCAGTTGAGCGCGGAGTGCAGACCTCCTGCTCCAGCGCGGAATTCGATGTTTCCTTGTTTGCCGTTTGCCGCGCAATTCCACAGGCAAGCGCCGCAGTAGACACATTTTTCGCGATCAAAAGCGGGTACGCCGTTTTCGCCGCGAGTGATCGCCTGGCCGGAACACATCTCGACACAGAGCTTCGGCTCGCAGCTCGGGCAGCGTTCGGGGTCGAGGAAGACGACATGGTTGGCATAGCCGGGCGGCGCTTGCACGCTTCCGCCCATGAGGAGCGCATCCTGATGCGAGATGAGCAACTGTCCGTCGAAGGGGATTTGCGGCCAACCGAGACGATCCATGATGCGGTCGTGCAGAGATGAGCCCGCTGCCGCGCACTCTTTCTTCATCTGCGCCAATTCGGCGGCATGAATTCGCGACCCGTAGAAGTGTTCAAGCTCCGCAGTACCAGCGCCACTCCGGCCGTGGCCGGCAGCAAAGACGAGCCCGCGAGTAAGGCCGGCAGCCGCCATCCCGATCAAGCCAGTGACCACCCCGTGCTGAAATCCGTTGCGCGAGTCGGCCGCGATTTTGGACTCTTGATCCACCCAGCTTTGGCGGCGCCGGCGAACGTAAGTTTGCTCGAGGTTGTCGCGGGTGAATGGCCTTTTTTGCTCCAGCAGTTCCATGACGGCCTCAGCCAATTGCACGCCCGTCGTCCAAGCTTCGTCTACGCCCGAGCCGGCGAGGATATTCGTGCTGCCTGAGCCCTCGCCGATTCGCGCATATCCATTGCCTGCGAGGAAGGGCTCGCCGTGGCGACCGGACTCCTGAAGCGATTTCGCGCCCCAGGACTTTAGCGTTCCGCCCTGCAAATGCCGCCACAGATACGGATGCAGCATGAAGTGCTGTAGATATCGATACGACGTACGAACCGGGCTACGCAGCCAGGAAGGAACGAAGATACCCACCGATGCCAAGCGGTCGGGGTGCACATAAAAGAACCCGAATATCTCCGGCTCGGGAAATCCGAGCGTGTGCAATACCGTTCCCGGTTCGAGTCCCGAATCCTCACGCAGTTCGACGACCATCTTCATGCCGAGTGCCCAGTCGCGCTGCCGATGTCCATGAGGCAGACCGAAGTGCGCATCGATCTTGCGGCCTACGGCGCCTACCGGGCCATCCGCAATCACCGTGAGGGCAGCGTGAATGTCCATTCCGGGCGTAAAGCCGGCGCCGGGCGTGCCGTCGGCGTTGACGCCCTGATCCGCCAGACGAACTCCGTGCACGGCGTTGTTGTGGATCAACGGGTCGCTGACCGGGGTGGCCGGCCAAATCTGCACGAGCCCTGAATTGGCAATCTGCTCGCTGACCCACTGATTAAATTGCCCAAGAGAAAAAATCATCCCGTCGCGCTTGCCCATGAACTTCGGAATGAAGGGCAGTTCGACCGCGTCGTCGCGCGAACCGGTGAGTGCACCGAGAAGGCGAACCTTCCAATCCGCGATGCGCATGGCCAGGGAGCGACGGCTAGCCCCGATCGGATCGAGTAAATAGACCAACTTCTCGCTCGTGACGGGTGCGGCCATGGGAATCTGCGCGAGTTCGACATCGGGGAAACTGGCGCGAATTCCGCGGGCTCGCGTGACGGCGCCTGAAACGCCAAACCCCAGACCATCGGCCCGTTCATAGCAGATCACCTGCAACGGGAGTCCGGGCGAGACTGCGCTCTCGAGGCGAGTCGAGTAGTCCTCATTCAAGATGTGGCGGGAAAGAGTTGTTAAGAATCCGCCCACGGCGGGACCGAAGCCGACCGCCGCAATATCGACCGACATCCGCGGCCGCTCAACAGGAGTCGCGCATCCCTCACTTTCACTGACGGGCGCCGGAGCCGGTGTTAAGACGGGATCGCTCATGCGGGATAATCCAGCGCCTCAGGAATCATGACCTTCGAAACTGCGTCGGCGGCCCGATCTTTTGCCAGACGCGAACCGGTTAAGCAGCCATCCAGCTTCGCGTGCAATGAGAGAAATGGCTGTGCGCTGTGACATTGGGCACAGGGACCAGCTTTCTTCGCGTGGGAACCGTCACTGGCCACGACATCGAAGGCATATCCATTCATGCCTGGGATCAGGCATTCGATGGCGTCGAGTTCGTCCTGCTGGAAACAAGCGCGCATTCCGGCTTCATCCCAGGCAGGATGGCGGTTGTACCCGAACACCAGTTCGGCGCAGATGCGCGCCAGTTCACCACTTGCGCGAGATGCCTGCACGTGGCACAGGTCGCTCAGGAAGTTGACCAAGCCCGGAAGGCCATCGGCGACGGAGTCGTCTTCCGCGCCTTTTTCTCGAAGTCGAAGCACGTCGAGAATCTGGCAACGCGCCGCCAGCAGCCAGCAGAGCGCATCGGCCAGCGGGAATGTCACGCCCTGGCGAGCGCTCTGGTAGAGCTTACTGCCGTCGGCGTCCTTATTGTGTTGGAGATGATCGAGGGTCCAGTACCACATTGTCATGGCGGTCGCCAAGGCGCAGGCACCCGTGCCGGGGCGCTCATTGGCAATTAGACGCATCTCACGAATCCAGTTGCGGAACTGGGCAAGGAAAACCGGGCTCGTCATGGTTACGGAAAGCTGTCGGCGCTGCACGGCCTCGGGACCCTCGTAGGTGGCCTCAAGTTGCGCGTCCATCCACTTATTACCGAGAAAGCCCGGACAGTCCTCGGTGATTCCGTAGCCTCCCATCAAGCTGACCGCCTCGCGCATCATTTGGGCGCCCCAGCCGGTATTCCACAACTTGGCGGCTGGACAGAGCACATCAGCCAGAGAATCGCGGGTTACAAAACGCAGAAGAAGATCGGAGTTCAACGCTTCCCGGCCTGCATCGCCAACCGGCAATTGAAGGAGAGTGGCGGCGCGATCGGCCGCTTCGCGTAGCAGCTTGGACTTTGCTTTCGCACCTGAGATGGCCCTTTCCGCGTAGAACGTCTCCATCTCCTTTTCCAGCGGATCGAGTTCGTCGAAAGCGTGCGCGGCGGCAAACGCGAGCGAAGCGCTGGCCTCACCCGTTGCCCAGACGTCGACGAGGCGATGCAGGGCATCCTGGCGGGCCTGTAGACCAAGTTCATAGCGCACTGAACCAGGCGTGGCAGTCTCGGCACCACGAAACCTGCCGCGCTGATAGCGGATGATCGGTTCGACGGAGGAGAGGAGCTTTGCGGCAGTCATCACGCCTACGGTCACGCGAGTGCGGCGGAAAACTGCCTCGATCACTTCACTGTGGCTGTGGCGCGGAACCAGGATTCCATCCTTGATGTCATAGCCGCCAATAATCCGGCTGGCTGGCACATATAGATTGAAGATTGGGTCTCCCGTCGAGGAGAGCTGGTGGACCATCTTCTTGGTCGGCGTACCGCGGTCGAAAACTCCGGGATCGCCCTCTTCGAGAATGACGAGGCAACTGCCCTTGATGCGTTCGTCGCCGGAGTCAACAGCGGCCGTCACAAAATTGGCGAAGCCGATGTTGGTGATAAAACGCCCACGTTTTTCGACTTGCAGCATCGGTTCCGCGCCGGGCTTCCATTCCACGATGCGCAGTTTGCCGTTGAGCATGCCAGTATCGACACCGACGTAAGGGATGGGCTCGGTCAGGCAGAAGGCACCGCGCCAAGGCTTGCGATCTTCGCCGGGCTGAGCGGGGGCAGCGAGCGCCATGTAATGCCGCTGCTGTTCTGTGGTGCCACGCTCGTGAATCGGAGCCAACGCCAGGCAGCCGGCCAAACTCGCTGTGGCTGCTCCACCATCGACCCAGGCAAGCTCAAACGCCACCAGCGCGAGGGCGAGGTTTTTTGGGCCGGCGAACAGTCCACCTTGCTCGGGCTCCATGAAGACGGCGGTGATACCCGCCTCATCGAAAGCTTGAAGCATTTTGGCCTTTTCCGGGGTCCACTCATGCGAGTTTCGTCCGCCGCTGGCGACGAGGCGAGCCACCGGACCGCGAGCAACGGCGCGCGAGGATTGCACGAGCAGTTGCAGGTCATAGCGGTCTGCGAATCCCCACTGCAGTTGGCGGGCCGCATCGGACGGCAATGTCTGCAAAAGCTCGGGCAGAACGGAACTCGCGGTTCCCATAGGAATTCTCCTTGTGCATCCGGAAATGCTCGCATGGCGATTCTGCCGTTGCGTGAACCAGAGGTCTGTGACAGCAGTCACGAGTTCCTATGATGTTGGTCATGGGAGGGGTGCGAACTCCTCTCAGATTAGGTTCCCTCCTGACAGGGAAAAATACAGGGCGTCCCAAGTTTCTCGCCACGCATGATCGGTTGGATCGCGCTCATCTTGCTTGGAGGATGCGCTAAATTCGGGCCGAAAAGGGATGCCGTGGTGGGGTTTCGCTCCGTCAACTATGAGCGCTCGTCTGCGCTGTCGGGTATTCCAAGAGGTCTTCCTGCAAGATCTTGTGCACTGCGTCGAGGAGCGAATCGGAGATCAGGTCAGCATCGAGCGTTGGCGCCTTATCGTTTCGCAAGCCAACCGTTCTGCAACCAGCGCGTTTTCCCGTCGCCATGTCGCTCTCGGAATCGCCAATCATCCACGACCGTTCGAGTGCGATCCCGTGGTCGCGAGCTGCGTTCAGAATCATTCCGGGAGCCGGCTTGCGACACAAACAAGGCGGCTGCGCCTCATGTGGACAGTAGTAAATGTCGTCGATCGTAGCGCCATGTGCCGCCAGTTCGTTGCACAGCCGCTGATGAAGCGTCTCGACTTCGCGGGCCGTCGCAATGCCCTTCGCGATACAGCGCTGATTCGTCACGACTATAACCTTGAATCTCGCTCTATTCAGCAACGCAATGGCATCGGCAACCCCGGGAAGAATTTCAATCTCCTCCCACCGGGTCACATATTCACCTTCGCGAGCCTTGCGATTAATGACTCCGTCGCGATCCAGAAATACAGCTTTGTTCATGGAAGATCGTCTGTTCTACGATTTGCGCCAGAATGTGGCCGATCAGAATGTGGCACTCTTGAATACGCGGGGTTTCGTTTGAGGGCGCGCATAGGCAATAGTCGACGGTGTCCTTAAGCTTTCCGCCCGAGCAACCCGTCAGCGCCACGGTGTGCAGACCCAAATCTTTCGCCACCGCTAATCCGCGGACAATATTGGGAGAATTCCCGCTGGTGGAAACCCCTATCGCAACGTCACCGGCGCGCCCCAGAGCCTCAAGTTGACGTGCAAACACAAATTCGAAGCCATAGTCATTGCCAATTGCCGTAACGCACGACGTGTTCACTGACAATGCCAGCGCGGGCAACGCCGGTCGGTCAAACGCAAACCTTCCCACAAATTCCGCTGCGAGATGCTGCGCGTCGGCTGCACTGCCACCGTTTCCGAAAAATATAACTTTCTTGCCTTCTCGCATCGCATCAATCGTGAGTTCGCTTACGCGAGCCAGGGCCACGATGGTCTCATGGTTCTCCAGCAGTCGCTGTTTTGCTGCAATCGAGTCTTCGATTGACGCGATGACTTGTTGTTGGAATTCGTTCATTTGATTAGCCCGATTTACTTCCGGATCCGGCCACCGCATAGAGGCGATCGCAGAGTTCCTGAGCGCGCACATAATCTTCAGGAGTGCCTATATCGATGAACATTCCGCTTTGCACTTGTACATAAACGCCTTTATTCAGAATGTGCGGGAATACATCTTTTTCCAGGCTCGCCGGGCCGTCGGGAATGCAATTCAAGATCTCGTGATTAAAGACGTACACTCCCGCATTGATCAACCCCGGCTGATCGCTTCCCGTTTTCTCAAGGAACCCGATCAGACGCCCATTGGAGTCCGTTTGTAGTGTCCCGTAGCGGCCAGCATTCGAAACCTGTACGGCCGCCATTGTGACCAAGCAATGACGCCGCCGGTAAAGTTGAATTAACTGTCCAAGGTCGACCTCGAGAAAGGAATCGCCGTTCATTACCAGGAACTCGGAGGATCCATTCAGATAACGACCCGCCAGTTTCACGGCCCCAGCCGTACCGAGGGGCTGTGGTTCTCTCGAATATTCGATGGTCAGGTTCCACTTGCGACCGTCCCCGAATTCGCGCTCGATCTGATCCGCCAGGTGTCCGGTGCAAAGGACCACACGCGACACGCCCTGAGAACGAAGTTGCCGAATCAGCAACTCAAGAAACGACAGTTTTCCAAGTGGAGCCAGCGGCTTTGGAGTTGTAGGCAACACAGACCGCAGCCTTGTGCCCAAGCCTCCCACTAACAACACGGCCGGTGTTTTGGCCACCATGTCCACGTCTGAGCCTGTCTCCCCAACAGCCGAAATCGCTGCCCAACCTACTCAGGTTTTGTGCTCCGATTTTGCCTTTGTGTGAACTAGAAGTCGGTAACAGCAACCATGACCTCTTAATGATGCTCCTCGTTCAGAAAGGGGGAAAGTGTCGGGGGACTGATCCCTAAAGGGCATGGAACATGGGTATCTAGGGGGACTTTGGAAGGTCCAACTACGTCCTGTGTCTATCCGTGCGCACTTGCTTGCGCATGCGCGGGACAGGACTAACCGCTCGAGAGTCCTTCAAAAGACATCACGGCAGCGATTCGCCTCGCTCGTGCTTGAGACGTGGACAAGCGAGGATTGCTGAATGGAAAATCCCTGAGACCCGGCCAATGGGCGTTCCAGCAGAAAACGCAAGATCAAGGCGAATACGCGATTTCTCTTCTGAACTCAGCCAATCGTGGATATACTTTTCCCACTATTTGTGCCCGGATGCGCCCTCGGGTATGAACCGAAGGGTGATTTCATCGTCATTCGGGCCTACTGCTGAATCGGACAAATGCATGATTCCAAGTCAGGGCCGGATGGAAATCCCGTTCCCAAAAAGCCTGTAGGGACCGGCGTCGGAACTCGTTTTCCCGGGGAAAGCTCCACTAGCGGCGTCCCCGTTCCTCCGGGCTCGAGTCCGCCTAGCGATGCTTCCGCAAGCGATATCGATCCAGGAGTGACGATTGCGGACCTCGGGCCGACGCCTGATCCCGGCGCTACCATCGTCGATACAGGTGCGCGAGATGGTTCCGATGCCACCGTAGTCGATGCGCGAAGCCCCTTCCCTACCGGATATTCAACGCGTCGCGCATCACCGCCACCAGCCAGTTGGAGTTCGGGAGGGTCCGGTATCCAGGCAGTGCTGCAAGTAGGCGAGGTACTCGCCGGAAGATACGAAATCCTGCAACTGCTTGGCGAAGGCGGAATGGGTGCGGTTTATAAAGCTGCCGACCGGGAGCTTGACCGCTTTGTTGCCCTGAAGGTGATACGCCCGGAACTGGCGTCGAACCCGTCGATTCTGGCGCGCTTCAAACAGGAGCTCCTGCTCGCTCATCAGGTGACGCATCGCAATGTGATTCGTATTTACGACCTGGCTGATGCTGAGGGCGTGAAGTTCATCACGATGGAGTTCGTTGAAGGCAAGGACCTTCGGGCCCTGATCCGCGAACAAAAGAAGTTTTCGCCCGAGGATGCGGTTGAGATCATCCAGCAGGTATGTCTCGCCCTCGATGCGGCACACAGCGTGGGCGTGATTCACCGCGACCTGAAGCCGCAAAACATCATGCGGGACAACTCGGGCCGGATCCTGGTGATGGATTTCGGATTGGCTCGGACGCTGGAAGGCGATGGCATGACCCAGACGGGTGCGATTGTCGGCACCATGGAGTACATGTCGCCGGAGCAAGCGCTTGCCAAAGAGCTCGATCAACGCTCCGATCTGTTCGCGCTCGGTCTGATCCTCTACGAGATGCTCACTGGCAAAACGCCCTTTCATGCCGAGAGCGCGCTCGCCAGCCTAATAAAACGAACTCAGGAGCGCGCTGTCCCGGTTTCGGACATTGACGCTCAGATACCCGGGGCGCTCAGCGGTATCGTGAGTAAGTGCCTGGAACGCGACCTCGATCAGAGATATCAGAGCGCGGCGGCCATTCTGGCAGATCTGAATACGTGGAAAGACAAGCGGGCGGCGGGCACGATCAACTTTGACGCTGGTGTAAAGCCCTGGGGACAGACGATTCCATGGCCGCTGATCACGGGGATCTTGACGGTTTTGGTTCTCGCGATCGGTGGGTACATGCTCCGCGACCGCCTTTTCAAATCATCGCAAGGCACTGCATCCGCGGTCGCGGTGCATCCGGTGTCACTGGCGATATTGCCCTTCCAGAATGCGTCGGGAGACCAGCAGTTGGACTGGCTGGGTTCAAGCCTGGCAGACATGCTAAGCACGGACGTTGGACAGTCCACACATTTGCGCACGGTCAGTTCGGCCAACCTGCACCAGATATTTACCGACCTGCGAATCTCCTCCGGAACGGCTCTCGATCCGGCCACAATCCGCCGCGTCGCAGACTTCAGCAATGCGGATCGGGTGGTTTGGGGGCAGTACGCCAGATTCGGCGACCAGATCCGCATCGACGCAACGTTGCTCGAGGTCAAGAGCGGCGGCACAGTGCCATTAAAGATCGATGTGCCCAGTGAGAAAGATATCCCAAGCGCAGTCGACCGCCTGGCGGAGACGATTCGACAGAAACTTGCGCTTCCGGAAAATGTGTTGAAGGAATTAAAAGCAAGCTCCTTTCAACCGAGTTCGAAGTCGATTGACGCGCTGCGCGACTATAACCAAGGCATCGACTTACAGCGAGATGGGCGCAATCTGGAGGCTCAAAAGCAGTTCGAGGCAGCAACCAAGGAGGATCCGAACTTCGCTCTGGCATTTTCCAAGCTGGCACAGACCTACGTCAGTTTGGGCTATGACAATGAGGCTGAGCAGTCCGCCAAGAAGGCCGTAGCGCTGAGCCAGGATCTGCCTGCGGCCGAAAAGTATTTGATTTCCGCCATCGAATTACAGGTGGTGAAGAATTATCCCGAAGCCGTTAAGGCCTACGAGAATCTAGCGAAGGTTATGCCCGGCAGTTCCGATGTGCAATCCGTACTCGCGAGCCTATACCAGGATTCTGGCGACCTCGTGAAGGCTCGAGACTATTATCAGAAGCTCTTATCTTCGAACCCAAAGGACGTGGCCGCTACTCTTAACCTCGGCCGCATCGAGATCAAGAGCGGCAATCCGCAAGGAAGTTTTGATCCCCTGAACCGCGCTTATAGTCTGGCTACGCAAGTGGACAATCAGGAACAAAAGGCCACCAGTCTTCACCTGATGGCGGTGGCGTACCGGATGTTAAACAAGCCTCAGGAGGTGCTGCGTAACGAGCAGGAGGCTCTCAAAGTCTGGCGCGAGATCGGCCAAAAGCGCGGCCTAGCCTTCAGCCTCAACGAAATGGCCAAGGCGCAGGCTTCGCTTGGTGATAACAAGGACGCCTTATCCAACTTTCAGGAGGCTCTGCAGGTCCGGCGTGAGATTGGGGATAAGCACGGCCTGGGGGACACGCTGATCGATATGGGAAATTTCTCTGAGGAGCGCGGAGACCATGATCAGGCCCTGAAGATGTACAAAGAGGCTCTGGACTTGGAGCGCGAACTCGCCAATGAAAGCATGCAGGCCATCTGCTTGAACAATATTGGGACGGCGTACTCGGAGAAGGGCCAGTTCGAAGATTCCCTTACCTATTATCAGCAGGCGCTTCAACTGCGCGAAAAGGCGAACGCACCACAGGACATCGTAGAGGCTGTCCACAATCTTGGCGAAACCTACGCCGACATGGGCCAATACGACAAGGCGATTGCATATTATCTGCGTGCCTTGGATCTGCGGCGCAGCATGAACGACCAGCGCGGAGCAGCCATCGAGTCCTATGGCTTGGGCATGATATTCGCTTATCAAGGGCGGTTTGGGGCAGCCATTAACTCTGAGCAGGAGGCCCTCAAGACTTTCCGCAATATCCAAGATAAGACCGCCTGGATGGCGCAGGTACTGGGTGGAGTTGCCGAGACGCTGATCCTCGCGGGACGCGGAGACGAAGCTAAGAGTTATCTTGACGAGGCGCTTAGCCTCTCGCGTGAAGTTAAGAGTGACGAAATGGAAGCCGCTGCCTTGGGATTCCAGGGCGATGCCCGCTTTTATAGCGGAGATCTCAGATCCGCTCGCGCTTCCTATGGGGAGGCCCTCCAAGTCGCTATACGAAGCAAAGAGCCGATCTTCGTTCTGGTCGCGAAAGCCAACCTGGGCAGAGTTGAGGTCGAGGAAAAACGCGGTCAGGGAGTCGTTTCCGATCTGCGCCAGTTGATCCCCCAAGCCAACGATCTCGGATTGAAATACACCTCGGTGGAGTGCTCGATATTTATGGCAGAGGCCATGATGCAGAACCGCGACCGCTCCCCTGCGCGGCAGGAACTCGAGCGCGCCCTGCTGCTTTCGGACAAGCTCGGAATGCAGCCCTTGAGCGCTCGAGCGCATTATCTGTTGGCAACGATTGCCAGGGACTCCGGAAATACCAGCGATGCTCAGGATCATTATCGCGAAGCTCTGCGGCTTCTGGATGCAATGAAGAAGGATCCTGGGGCAGAAAAACTACTGCAGCGGTCGGATTTCAAGGCGATCTACGATGAGTCCACCCAAGGGATACAAGCCCCCAAAAGCTAGAAACCTGTTTTAGTCCATCGACCGCTTAGATGGCTTCACAAACTGTGACGGCTTAAGCCATAAAGCGTTCATGTTTATCGAGATTCGTAGCAGTCGCCGAAGCCATACGGCTAACCGCTTCCGGACGGCCGAGATCTTCGCCTCCCGGAGCGTTATTGGCTGCGGCAACTGGAATGTCCCGTCCCCTGTCACTCGTCGGGAAAGGACGATCCTCGAGGTTTCGCAGCATCCGGTCTGCGGCTTTAGTTCGGATCGTAATGGTGGATACTAACCATCTCATTTGGTTTTGAATTTCGGCAAGCCGACGGGCAAAATCGAATCTCTCAGTCATTCGTACCTGAGCACTCAGCAACCGTTCAAGCGCAATGGCCGTGTTTCTCCGTGGCCATAGCGGTGATACTAGGCATACAACGCACTGCTCCCTGCCTGGCGTGATCAGTTCGGGATAGTGGGAGTGTTTCCTCCATTCTCAGTACTCGAAGTAGTCTGATCAATAGAATTCTCCCCTGACTGCTCGGGAACGACTCCGGCCTTGCGAGCGCCGACATCAGCTGATTCCCGCAGCTTTTGTTCCACGTCAGCCAGCCGGCGCGCCAAATCGGTTGTCTCGATCGCTCGCAATTGAAGAGTCAAGGCTCGTATCATGCTCGCGCCGATCCGAGGGTCCAATTTGCGGGTGTAGAGTTCGTCGATGACCCGCTGGTTCATTTCGCATACAGCCAGCGCGGTGTTCAAGTCGGGCAAAGGATCACCAATCTCAACGGGAGCGCAACGATTCTTCCTTCCCCCAATACTTCCCAATTCGCGTGCTTTCGCGGGATTGGCGTGAAAGAAACATAATCCACCTGCAGTTGGAGCCGCGTGGCAGGGCTCACCAGTTTTCGTTATCGCTCTGCATCTTTTTTTCTGTGGGCGTACATTGTCCAACTTCTTGCCTTTCATCTCGGTGCTCCTTAGTCCTCCGCGTTGCGAATAATGTCGCGTCTCGCATCGGCGTACCATCCAGGTCCGGCCGAGGAATTGAAAATGATCTTGCCTTTTGCGGCGGCGAGGGCCTCGTTGTAACATTCACCGGCATCGGGCTGAAAGGAACTCTCATCGTTCAGATATCCCCAGGGGTGATAGCTTCGAATCTGATTCGCGCCGCCTGGGATACCGATAAAGCGCACCCCGTTCTTAAAGTTCAGTTCGAGTTTAGGCTGCTGGTCGATCGGCTTGGTTAAGGGAACGGCGTTCTGCAACCATTGCGGCTGATTACGATAGAGGCACTTTGCGTAATCGACGAGCTGAATAGCTTTATCTTTTTTCTGCGTTTGCACCAGGACCGTGCGCTCGGCGAAAGGCATCGCGCGCACTAGCAGATAGGCGACACATGCCCAACTCAACATCATGTCTCGGGATTTTTCCCACCAGAAGATGCGCTCGATGTCCATCAAGCCGAACACATCGCGGAAGTAATCTTTTTTCGGGAATGGTTCGTACGGCGATGGGCGCCCTTCTTCCACCCAATGCGGATTAAATGTCTTGGTGTATTGCGTAGCCCAAAGATAGGGATCTCGAAACGCCTCTTGAACTCGGGGATCATTTATTAAATTCGCTTCTTGAGCTTCGGCCTCTTTCTGTCGCTGCGCCTCCTCTAGGCTTTCAATCCTGCTACTCAGCGATCTCGACATTCGCCCTCCTTATTCCCACCTGGAACACCGGCGCAACATAGAAACCTGCTAGACAGCCCAATTCTGGATCTTTAGCCCCTTCACCCGGCGGAATTCCCTTTCATTGTTTGTTACCAATGTCAGCCCCGCCGCGACCGCGTGCGCGGCGATCCAAAGGTCGTTGTTGCCGATCATCTCACCCTTCGCTTCCAACTCCGCCCGAATCGTTCCGTACGTTTCGGCAGCCGCTTCCGGCAAGGCAAGCGCAGGCAGCAAAAGGACAAGCTCGCGCAAGCGTTCCAGCGCCGCAACCCGATGCTGGCTCTTGGCCGCCCCATAGAGGAACTCTCCATAGGTGATGACCGAAAGCACGGCTTCTCCCAGGCGGAGTTTCCGGAATCGGCGCAAGACTTCTTCCGGCCTCTTTTGCCGGATATAAATGCAGATGTTCGTGTCCAACAGATAGCGGGGCTCCATTTACAGCCCCTTGCGTTTCTGCGGTTGATCCTTCTCGCGTCCAGCGATGACGAGGTCGTCCGGCAAATCCGCCAGCAGGTCAAACGCGCGAACCACATTTCCGTCCTTCTCCCGCAGGACAATTTCATCCCCTCGCCGAAAGATTTCGACTTCCTTGCTTTTCAATCGAAATTGCTTCGGCAGTCGAACGGCCTGACTGTTTCCGGAACGGAACACTCGAGCTGTGCCCATGTCCAACCTCCACAACGTATATACGTGAAGTATACACATCGCATTTTCGGCCTTCAAGAGGCGCGATCAATTGGGACTCCTTAGTCCTCCGCGTTGCGAATAATGTCGCGTCTCGCATCGGCGTACCATCCAGGTCCGGCCGAGGAATTGAAAATGATCTTCCCTTTGACGGCCGAGAGCGCCTCGTTGTAGCACTCGCCGGCATCCGGCTGGAAGGAACTTTCGTCGTTCAGGTAGCCCCATGGATGGTAAGAACGGATTTGATCGGCGCCCCCAGGGATGCCGATCAGGCTAGCGCCGTTCTTGAAATTCAGTTCGAGCTGGGGCTGTTGCTCTACTGGTTTAGTAAGTGGAAAGGCATCCTGCAACCATTGCGGCTGCCGCCGATAGAGACACTTCGCGTAATCGACGAGCTTGATGGCCTTGTCTTCCTTCTGCGTTTGCATCAGGACCGTGCGCTCGGCAAATGGCATCGCGCGCACGAGTAGATAGGCGACGCAGAGCCAACTGAGCATCATGTCGCGCGATTTCTCGAACCACACGATTCGCTCGGCGTCCAGCACTTCAAGGATTGGTTGGAAATACGGGAGCTTGGGGAACGGTTCGTACGGCGAGGGGCGCCCTTCTTCGATCCAATGCTCGTTGAAGGTTTTTGTATATTGGGTAGCCCAAATATAGGGATCGCGCGTCGCATCCTGGACCCGGGCGTCATCGATCAAGCTGGCTTTGCGGGTCTCGGCCTCTTTCTGTCGCTGCGCCTTCTCTAGGCTTTCAATCCTGCTTTTCAGCGATCTCGGCATTCGCCCTCCTTATTCCCACCTGGAGATTCCCTTCTAATCCAATAGACTGCGACCTTCGCCATGTTCAATTAGCCTCTGGAAATGGCTGGACACACCTCCATCCACGACTAAGACAATACTCAAATCTCTGGGGTATTTTCATTCCCACGCCTTAGCCGCGCTTAGTCGGGGTCAGCCTTGGGAGCTAGGGTGATTCTTGATCCCTCTTCCCCGCTTAGGAGGTACAAGGGGCTGTAATCTTCGAGAGCCAAATAATGTTGGCTGTGTTCTTTTATTTCATTTCTACGGTTGTTGTCAAATTAAAGTATTCACGAGTGGAATCCAGTTCGGATCCAGACAAGGGAAGCGCCTTTTTTGTCCTAGAATGCCCCCGGTCCCGAACCATCCGATCCACGAATCTCCAGCCCTTCACTCTGTGCATCGCGGGTGCACAAATTGGTCCGTGTAACCAGGTTGCACATCAGTCCTCAATTCCCGGCGTCGGCAAAGCCTCGGACGACGCCAAGGGACCAAAGGAGTATGCGGTACACCATTCATTATAGGCGAACATAAGGAGAATATCAAGGGCTCTCTCGCGACCCACGGCGGAGTCAGCGGGTAGTCCTGGAAAGAAGTTTCCTTACGAGTCCTTAGTTCTCGCCTTCTGCTTGGCAAGCAGGCGCTGAATGAATCTCGCGTCATCCCTTTTATAGTCAATGCCTTTGCGCAACGGCTCGGAACTTGACGCGTGTGAGCTGCCCAAATTATGTATGCGGATTTTTGAGGGGCCCAATTTGGGCTGACGCGATGCCGCTGCTCGCAGGACGCAAAACGGGCCCTTCCAGCTGATATGCTGATGATGTGAAAAGAGGCATTCGAAGAGGCGAAATGGGCATTTCTCCACACTCAAGATGGAAAACGCGGCTGGTGGAATGCGGCTTTCCGGACCGCTCGTTCGACATTGAGTTTTGGCAGGAGCAGGGCGATGAAGCCATCTTTGCGGCAGCGTGGGAAATGGTCGAATTAGCTGAGGAAACCAGCCATGGCAGAAAACCCAGACTACAGAGAACTGCTACAACTCTTAAACCAATTTGCGGTTGATTACTTGATCGTTGGCGGCTTCGCAGTCATGAAGTACGGCGAACCACGCTATACGAAGGATCTCGACCTGTGGATTCACAATTCAGCGGCAAACTCTCTCCGGCTGGTTGAAGCGCTTAAGAGGTTTGGTGCTCCGCTGGAGCATGATGGAATCACGCCTGCAACCTTCACTGAGAAGCAGATTGTCTATCAGATTGGAATAGCTCCCGTACGCATTGACATTTTGACCCAAATCACTGGGGTCGAGTTTGTCGCCGCTTGGAAAAACAGAGTCCGCAGTACTTTCTTTGGTGTTCCGGTGCATTTCATTTCCCAAGGTGATCTCGAGGTTAACAAGCGGGCTTTGGGTCGTGCCAGAGACCTGGAGGACCTGAAGCGCAGTCCGCAGAAGAAGAGGCGCCGTAAGAAATGAGTCGTGCTGGGGCCGCTGGGCAGTCGAAGTCAAAAACCTGTAGCTTCGGTGTCCACTCGACGCGTACCGGGAATTACATCGCGGGTGTTCCAGCGCCAGAACTCAAGAGCCAACTCCATGCTGTCGTGGCCTTCACCGAATCGTGCGCAAGCGCCCACCTGTCGAATCGCACGGCCTTCCGTCACCAGAGGTAGTCCGGAAGGACTCTCTCGCGACCTACGGCGGATTCAGCGGGTATTCCTGGAAAGAAGTTTCCTTACGAGTCCTTAGTTCTCGCCTTCTGCTCGGAATTCTGTTGGCGTCACTGTGCATCCGGAGTGCACAAACTGTGCCCGTGCAACCGGGTTGCACAAACCAGGGCCTCAGTGTCCCGCTCCGCCAAAGAACCAGGGCTGATCACGGCGTCCGCGCTGGTTGCAACCAGCGCTGGAGGCGGGCCGAAGACCAAAGGAGCATGGGAACCATTCCCGCATACAAATCAGTATAGGCGAAATAAAAGCGAACGCGAGAACTTTCTCGCGAACAGTGCCTTAATTTCCCACGGCGATCAGGTTTTGACCTGAGGCTCTTTTTGTAGGGCTTTTTCCCTGGCTTTGGCCCATCGAGTGAGCACGGCTTTACGAGCAATTTCGCGTCTCTCTTCTGCGGTTAGGTTCGCGGCCCGAATTTTGCCACCCTTCGATCCGCCAAGTTTCCCCAGCGCCACAGCATTTGGATTCTTTTTCTTAGCCATCGATAGTCTAAAAACTAATCTTCCGAGTGAGTGGAAATCAATCAAAAAAGATCTTGACATATACTTAGGCGCCTATGTATAAATGAGATGTATACATGAGCGCCTAAGTACAAAACATGCTTTTGGGAGTCGATATGATGAATAAGACGGCGGTCAAAAAGAGCATCAGAACTGCCAGAAGGCTTTGGTCCAACCTATCCCCCGAAGCTCTCGTTCGGCTCAGGGAAGTTGCGACACAACACGATTTTTCAGTTGGCGCCGGAGACTTAATCTACCTAAGTAACGGGTGGTACGTGACGCACACCGGACTGGTCCGTCTCGCCCGTCGGAAGAAATGCAACGGGATCCATGTCGAGGCGGTGCCTGCGCTCTGCGACTCGGCGGCTAGCCGCTATGTCCTGAAGGCCACCGTTTTCCCCTGCAAGAGTTCGGTCGGTTTCGTCGGCTACGGCGACGCTGATCCGTCGAACGTCTCCTCGCTGGTCCGCGGCGCCGAGATGCGCGTGGCCGAGACACGCGCGGTCAATCGCGCTCTGCGTAAGGCGTACGGCATCGGCATCTGCTCGGTCGAGGAAATCGGATCAGTTCCCTCCCCCGTCGAGAAGTTTCCGCCGCAGAACACGAGTGGCAACGGCCACTCCAATGGAAACGGGAACGGCACCGGACCAAAAGTCCGCGATCGTCTCTGCCAGATCATCCGTCAGCACAAGCTCGATCCCGAACTCGTCAAGGCCTATGCCATCGACTTCTGCGGCACCAAGACTCTACGCGACGCCACCCGGGAGCAGGTCGAGAACTTCGTCCAGTCATTGGCCGACTGGGCCGAAAAAGACCGCAATGCCCTGCTCTGCCAGCTCAACAGCTATGAGCCGTCCAAGCCGGAGGTGGTTGCATGAGACGCCAGGTTCCCGGCCTCGCCGAGGCGACCCGCGATTCGCACCTCGAAGTTCCGGACGGAATCTTCCTCGTCCGCGTCGATGGCGCCCAGTTCCGCTGGCACGCCCAGAAGCCGTTCTATGTGCTCCGCCTTTCGATCATCGAGCCCAACGTTCTCGCCCATCGGTCCATCGTTGGCCGGCTCTATTGCACGCAGAAGGCGATGTGGAAGCTCGGCTGGTTCCTGCGCGACTTCCTCTACGATCCAGAACTGCTCGCCAGCGAGCAGATCGACGAAAAGGCTCTGCTCGGTCTGCGCGGCGTGGTCAAGATCAGCCATACCGTTGTCAACGGCATTTCGCTCATCAACCTCGACGGATTCGCCCCGGCGAGTCAATGGGAGGAGCTGTCGGCTGGGTTGAGCGCCCGCGTACCAAGCCAGCAGTCCAGCGAGGTCACTCGATGATCTACTCTTACACTCAAGTCAGCCAGTACCTGACCTGCCCGCGCAAATATCGCCATCGCTACCTGGACGGGTGGCAGGAAAAGGACACTCGGGCAGCCATGCTCTTCGGGCGCGCCTTCGAACAGGCAATCGCGGCCCTCTTTCGGCATGAAGATCCAGCCGTCGCGCTCTTTGAGCAGTGGGCGCCCTGCAAGGATATGGGACTCGCCTATTCCAGCAACGACACCTGGGAGCGCATGCTGCAACAGGGCATACAACTCCTCGAACGTTTTGTCCAGGACGGGCGGGTCCGCGTCCCCAGCCCGAAATCCAGCCAACAGGTCCAGTTCACACGCACCCTCGGATCCGGCAACAACTTTGTGGCCTACGTCGATGCCATTGGCGAACTGGACGGCACACCCTCGGTCCTCGAATGGAAAACGACCTCGGCCCGATACCCGGACGACCCGGCCGGGTTATCCGCGCTCGATCCGCAACTGATCTGCTACTCCTGGATGACTGGAATCGACGAAGTTGCCCAAGTGGTCTTTGTCCGCAAGCGGCTGGTCGAAGTCCAATATCTCCGCGCCACCATCACTGAAGAACAACGCCAGGAGTTCGCCAGCCTGGTCGAAGACACAGTCCGCCGGATCGAGTCGGGCCTCTTTCTTCCGCATAGCGGAATCCGCTTCCCCCAGAATCCGTGCACGACCTGTCCCTTTGTCGGGCTCTGTCTCGACCAGCGTGATCTCGTGGAAACAAGCCTCGTCCGTAACCCAGGAGTGGACCTTGGTCTGTTTGACGAACTTGCGTACTAGGTATATGCCGATGCTGCCGAAACTCAACCGCAAACGAGCGGTATTCGTCCTGACGAAAATCGACGAGATTCTGGCGTGGGAGAAACGGAAGGAAGCGGAGCGGGATACTCGATTCGTCGAGCTCGGGCGCTATCTATGCGAGGTGCGGGCGGGACAATACTGGCGGCTGGAAAACTTGAAGGCGTTCGATGAATTTCTGGAAAGGCGTTTTCCCGATTCGCGCCGGACAGCCTACTATCTGATGTCCATTCACGAACACTTGCCGCCACAGATCCGGCGGGAGTTGAAACAGGTGGGCTGGACGAAGGCGGCGGAGTTGACCAAGGTCGCGCGTTCGGACGGGAAGGACTTCGATTGTGCAGCATGGATGCACAAAGCGCGTTCCTTACCCCGCGATCAGTTCAAACGCGAGGTGGACCAGCACCTCACCGGCAAGGATACCGAACCGACCGAGATCGTCTACTTCAAGCTCTACCAGAGCCAGCTCCCGGTGATTGAGCAAGCCATCGATACCGCGGCTCGGATGCTCGGCACCGACAAATCCCGCGGCTATTGTCTGGAGATGATCTGCGCCGACTTCCTCGCAGGCGCGCATCTTGACGATGGCGATCCGGAGATATTGCTCAACTCCCTCTCACGCTACTACAAGTTCTTGCCGGGCGAACAGCGGCAGGCTTTCCTCGAAAACGTGCACCAGCAGGCGTCCTGAAAATGATTCACCCCAAAACCAATCCGGTGCGACTGGATCCTTTATCGTATGAGAGCCTGCGCCAGCAGATCTTGCGTCGCGACGGCTGGAGGTGTCAATCCTGCGGCGCAATGACTAACCTTGAGGTGCACCACAGAGAGTTCCGCAGCCATTCGGGAGCGGACTCACAACAAAACCTGATCACGCTGTGCGCAGCATGCCATGCCACCGTACATCGTCGCTGAGAATCTCCGACTTGCTGATGCTTTTCGGTCTCAGTACCACTGAGCATTACGTCAAACAAAGTCCAAGTTTGTTGATACGCCCTGCGCCGGCAGTGCTACCGGTTACAACAAAGGCGCTGGCGCACTTTGCTCCACGCTTCTTTCATGCGACGATGCCCTTGCGCGTCACTATCACTTCACCTCCATGTGGTTGTGAAGAGAGCTTTCACCTCCAAGCTGTCGAACATGCTCGGCAAAAAAAAGGGGTGCCGCGACGCGGCACCCTTCGTTATTCCCGCGGGAATCGTCTCCGCGAAAGAACTCCCATCTGCTTATTTGACGTTATAGATCACCAAGCCGATGTTCTGGTTGCCACCAGAGTCGATTCCGGTAACTGTGAATATCTGTAAGCCTTTGTGAGAGGTATCAACGGTGCCCGTACAAGAGAGCCCATTACTGTTTTGCGTGCAGGAGGTCTGCGTGCCGGTAGCTTGGGTGCAGCTCGCCGCTGTTAGATAGGGACCCACCGGGCTGGACGGAGGCTCTGAGGTAGTCGGATTGTTGCAGGCATAAACCGCGGTGACCACTTGGCCCTTACTGTACGTGATGGGCTTCGGAGACGTGATCGTAATGCCCGGCCAGATCTCGCCGGGCGTGTCGTAGGTCGCTACCCAACACGAACCCGTGCCGCCGCTCCCCCCTACGGTCTTGCCGCCAGGATCTCCTGTAACCGAGAATGAGGAGATCTGGTTACTCTGGAACAGCGAACCGCTAGAGGGCGGTGTGCAGGGATGAAGAGGATCGGGACCAGCGCCCTTGAGCCATCCCGGGAATGGGTTCAAAAGGCCGAGAATCCCGGGGTAGACGAAGTACGGATTGTCGGAAAAATTGAAACTGAAGTCGCTCCCAAGCGCAGCAAAGAAGGTCTGGTTATTGTTGCAGACTCCGCCAGGGGAATCGGGACAGGTAAGCTCGAACATCACTGCCGCATCGATGCCGGAATTTTCAGCGTTCGCGTAGACGAAGCAGCGAGCGGGCCAGAAATTCTTTTGAACAAGCGCATCGCAAGCGTTCGCCGTCATCAGGACCGGCTGCACGGTCACTACGGGTTGCGCGTAGGGAGCGGTCAGCTGCGCGTTGTAGTCGTAGACGTTGTTTCCCGAAGCGTTGGGGAAGGAAAGCACGGCGGGCTGAGTTTGCGAAACGACAGCCGTCTCAGATCCCGGCTGGAATGTCCAGTTCAGGATGTCCTGGTTGTCATCGGCAGCGTAGGTAGACCCCGTGAAACCGACCCAGGCGTTGCCGCTGGTCAAGCCAATTGTGGTCAGGTCGAAAACTACGCCGCCGCTGGGATTCGAAGGCGTGGCCGGGAATAAATCGATATTGTCGAGGATGACATCTAGCAGTGTGCTGCCAGGACCCGAGTAGGTGATGGTGACGGTGTGAACGTTGCCGTCCGCCAAATTAATGGGATTAGGGAGCTGGGTAAGGTCATTAACCGCGAGGCGGCAGGTCGGGTCCACGCTGTTTGCACCAGTCCCTCCGCAGTTTTGAATCGTAACATCGCTGTTACTCGGGTCGACGCCGTAGTTGTAATAGGTATTGAACTCGATCGCCAGACTGTTCGGGATGCCGGTTTGAGGACCGGTTCCGGGCAAGCAGAAATTGCTCCAGCCGAACCCTATCCCGCAGCCTTCAGGACCGAGGGCAGTGGTCGCCGAATTTTGGATCAAGAATGCAATGCCGTCCCCGGGGCCGTCGCCGGTGCTGGCTCCGCTCAGCTGAAACGTGAATGTGGTTGAGAAAGGACCAGAAACCGGCTGCTGGGTGTTGTACCAGGCGGACCCGCCCCAGTCTTGCTGATTGGGCGTGAGTCGCAGCACAGTCGTGACCCCGGTAGGTGGAGGCGGGACTGCCGGGTAAAATCCCGGGTACGTTGTCGATGGGGTATTGTCCTGCATGCCATTCAACACCATGCAGTTTTGGTTCGAGGTGAAATCCGGACTGTAGTTGGGCGAAGTTGGACAACTTTGAGCCGAGGCGGCCGGACTCCAGACGACGATGCCTAGGACTGCAAGGGCAGCCGTTACTACGAATTTTGCACACGCTGATTTCATAATTCTCCTGTCGTCCTTTTGCGATTCAATGGTGCGCGCTCTTGGGTTCGAGTCACCAAATGGACTCGACTCTTGACCGCGTGGCACACGCGCTCTTCCCTCGGGCATTATGAAACTGGAAAACTTACAATACCCCAGTGCTGAGGATAGTTCTGGCAAACCGGAGTCCGCGTAGGGGAAGTCGGCACTGGCGCAAGAGCCGACGAGCGGCACCAAGTCGATCGAGTCTGCTATCAATTAGCCCGGCTGTCAACTGAAATTCACGAGCAAGCCCACAACCCAATTTGGGTAGTGAAAACTCTTGCACTTCTAATCCACTTGCCTGCACTGAAAGTACCGGCAGAACCCTCAGCCTACATTTCGAGTGGTCGGAGTCGATGTCACGCCGGAGCCATATGTGCCAAATATTCAAACAGACCTATATCTTGCAACGGCATCGCGTCCTCGCTGAGGCCCAATCGCGTGGCGTTAAAAGAGAGTCGCAGACGCCCTATTGAAAACACGCGACTTGTTGGCTTCGTTTCGCAAAAAAATCACTCTGAGGATAAGCTCGTATGGTTGGGACTGTGCCTAGAAGAGCTCGATGGCTGCGGCATGGCCCGAAGCGGTAGCGAGTCGACCATCCCGTGTAACTAATGCAGCACCGAGTTTTTCGGCAAGCATAATGTGGGCAGCATCTAGGCAGAAAGATTGTGACGCAATTGCCAAATTCGCGGCAGGAGCACGCGATGAGGATCCCGAGTAATACGAAGATCCAGCAGATCGTGAACTACCTCGCCAGCGCGAACTAACGGCACCACCCCTTGCAATGCGAGACGCCTGAGTACCTGCGTGACTCTGCCCTGCAGCTGTCTGAAGAAGCCAGTCAACTGCCGCAGACGGATCCAGGACAATCATCGCGCCTCGCGCTCTTCTCGCACCAGGCGAGCGGTATCGATCGGAGTGGAAACCGGCTTGCGTTTGTGCAGCCGCTCCCGCAATTCCGCGAGCGTCGGCCTCTCCGCGATTTCCTTGATCTCCTCTAACAGATAGTCTGAAAGCGACATACCTGCCAGGGCAGCGCGAGCCTTCAGGCCACGATGTAGGGCATCGGGAACGTTCCGAAGCTGAATCATCTTGGACATGTCCAAAGCATATTTTCATGTCATCCACGTGTCAATGAGTCACCCCAAGGCCCGCTCCCTTGCGACTGGACCCTTTATCGTTATGAGAGGCTACGCCAGACTAAGTATGCGACAGGAACGCACATTTTGCAGCACCCATTCCCCTCCCTCCGCGAGCGGCTACGACAGGCGCGTAATACGAGGGAATGCGTCGAACCCCGAGTCGAAACTCAGAATTCGCTCGATTCCATTTTGCTCCATGACGGATAGATGCACCGCGTCACGGGCAGACAAGTGTCGATACCCTAGAACAATCTGTTTGGCACGCTGCACCACCGCGCCGTCGATGGCCAGAACCTGATCGACGACACCGAGTAGAGCGTCAAAGGCTGGCTGGATCGCGTCCCGGCGATCGATTGCGACGTAGCGGTGCAGAATCTCCTGCAAGACCTCGGCATCGGTGACCAGGCGCTGACGGTCGCTGATCAGCTTTTCGAGCAAACGCTGCGCGTCCGCTTTGTGAGGATGAGGCGCGCCCACCAGGTACATCGGGATATTGGAGTCGACCAAAATCACGAACGTACACCAGTTCCGTATCCCGCCTCGATCTCGGCCAGCATGCCGTCGATATCAACGACGGGATAGTCATGCTGAGCCGCCCTGTGGATGACTTCGAGCTTCTTCCCGATGCTGCCCAGAGGCTCGCGGCGGCGTGCCAGATCGAGCGCTTGCCGGACCCACTCAGCAATCGACATGTGGCGTGAGCGTGCCACGCGCTGAATCTCGCGATATTCCGGATCCTGCAGAATCACTTGCAGTCGTTTAGCCATAGAATGAGTCTATTCAACTCATAGTGATGAGTCAACACCTCACCGAATGCTCGGGAAGATCTGGACTCTGCCTTCGCAATCTGTTTGCCAAGCTGTTCGAGCTTCTCAATTCGTCTCAGTAATTCCATCTCGACATGCATGCCCAACACACATGCAACTGGCTCGCGGTGCTGAACGGTATCTGGAAGAAGCGGGGTCGCGCAGTGAAATCCAAATCATGATCCCATGAGAGATCAGCGAAGCCAATTCTCCAGTCGAAGGTTCTCGACCCGAGCGAATTCCCTGTCGTTATCAGTGACGATGGTATAGCCACGTGCCAATGTCTGTGCCGCGCTGAGGAGATCATTGCCGCCAATCGGCGTCCCGGCATGCTCTAGGCGCGTTCGCAGTGCGCCGTAGGCAGCATCGGCCGGCTTCTCAAGTGGTAAGATGTCAAGCGCCCGAGCACCGCTTCCAGTTGGGACGGCAGTTTCGGCGAGCCTTTCTTCGTGGCTCCATAACGCAATTCCACGCTAACAATGACGCTAGTACAGACTTGAGCTTCTCCAACGCTGCGGATGTGCTGTGCCATTTTTCCCTGTGGGTTGCGGACGAGTTCGGAAACGATGTTGGTATCGAGAAGGTAGCGCATTAGAGATCGACTGGATCGGCAGGCAGGTCACCGATGGGTGCAAAATCTTCCTTCAACGGCCTCAGCGTTGCCAATACCGCCAGCAGGGACTTAGGCTGCGCCGGCTCGATGATGAGCCGGTCACCTTCCTTCCGCATGATGGCCTCTTCACTGCGGAACTCAAACTCACGAGGGATCCGCACCGCTTGATTGCGACCGTTCTTGAAGATTTTGACGTGGCGTTCGGGGCTCATCTCAATCTCCTTTTGGGGAATATGTCTAGCACATGCCAAGGAGGAGCTACTTGTCTAGATGTGGCAGAATGAAACACTCAAAATCGTTAGGACCTCGCGGGTTCAGCTCAACTTAAAATGGGCCGTTCCCGGCCCGCTCGGAATTCGGTTGGCGTCACTGTGCACCCGGGGTGCACAAACTGGCCTGTGCAACCGGGTTGCACAAACCCGGGCCGAGCACGACGGTCGCGTTGGTCGCCGCCAGCCGGGGACACGAAACGAAGACTACACGGAGCATGGGACGATTCCCGCATGTTAGTCACTATAGGCGAAATAAAAGCGAATATCAAGAGCTTGCCTCTCGAAAACGACTGACCAAGCGCAGGGTTCACGCCCGCGGCCTACGAGCGGGATTATTGAAGAGACCAGGCGTCAGTCTGAATTGACCGATGGTCAACTTGTCATAGCGAGAGATGTTTCGACCACCACGGCGCGGTCCGTTCCCAGTCAGGTTTCGCTTATGAGAACCTGGGAGCGGCATCTCTCTCCGCCATTCTGGGAAGCCGCCGTTACCGGCGTCACTCGCACCAGGTTCCATTTGGACTATCATTCTGCTGAACCCTACCCAGAGGCCCCTATGGCCAAGCAGCGACTCCTGCTCTGCGTAACCAACGACAGCAACGATTTCCAAATCGAACAGGTCAAGGGCGCTCGCCAGGCGGCTGCTCGGCTGGGGGTGGATCTCGACATCGTCTACGCGCAGGATGACGGCATCATTCAAAGTCAGCTACTGCGAACTGCATCCATTCCCCGGCCGAAACCCGTCCCACCGCAATCATCTTTGAGCCGGCGGGATCCACCACCCTTCCTCAGGCGGCACGTGCCGCAGCGGCTAAAGGCATTGCTTGGGTCGTTCTCAGCCGCGATGCGGACTACATCGTAGAATTGCGGTCGAGTTTTCATATTCCTGCATTTGTCGTCACCGCCGACCACGAAGAAATCGGGCGCATCCAGGGACGTCAGCTAGCCGCCCTATTGCCCCGGGGAGGAATCGTTCTGGCCATTCAAGGCCCCAGTCAGAGCAAGGCGGCAAGTCTCCGGTATAAGGGCTTGTTGACGACCAAGCCGGAGAATGTTCAGCTACGGGCACTGAAGGCGCACTGGAGCGAGGCGAGCGCGCAAAAGGCGGTCCACTCATGGCTTGCTCTTTCCACATCGCGCGGGACCGACATCGTGGCCGTTTGTGCGCAGGATGATTCCATGGCAATGGGCGCTCGCTTGGCGTTCGAGCGGTCGCACCATGGACTGGACCCTTCCTGGCTTCAGATTCCTTTTCTGGGTTGCGACGGAATGCCCAGCACCGGTCAGGAATGGGTTCGCCGCGGCCTTTTGACAGCCACCGTTCTCAGCCCGCCTACGGCTCCGGTGGCCGTAGATCTGATCGGACGGTTTCTCCATCAAGGAACTATGCCTCCGCCGCGCACTCTGACCGAAACGAGATCGATACCCGATCTCGAAACGCTCGGCGGTAAGGCGCGGGCAGCCAATGGCGCGTCGCTCTGAACCCGCCGACGGTTGTTCCCGGCGTCTCCTAATCTCCGCCTGAAGAGACGAATTGAGGATGCTCGTTCAGGTACCCCAGGGGGATGGTAAGAACGGATTTGATCGGCGCCGCCGCCGACGCTGTCATCGGCGCCCGGTCGGCAGGGACAAGCTTGGCCCTTCCTCGAACACCTGCGCAAACATAGAAACCTGCTAGACAGCCCAATTCTGGATCTTTAGCCCCTTCACCCGGCGGAATTCCCTTTCATTGTTTGTTACCAATGTCAGCCCCGCCGCGACCGCGTGCGCGGCGATCCAAAGGTCGTTGTTGCCGATCATCTCACCCTTCGCTTCCAACTTCGCCCGAATCGTTCCGTACGTTTCGGCAGCCGCTTCCGGCAAGGCAAGCGCAGGCAGCAAAAGGACAAGCTCGCGCAAGCGTTCCAGCGCCACAACCCGATGCTGGCTCTTGGCCGCCCCATAGAGGAGCCCTCCATAGGTGATGACCGAAAGCACGGCTTCTGGAGGTGTCAATCGTGCGGCACGATGTCGAACCTTGAGGTGCACCACAGACAGTTCCGCAGCCATTCGGGATGCGACACAGAAGAAAACTTGATCACGCTGTGCGCGGTATGCCACGCCAGAGTGCATGGCCTCTAGGGCGACAAAAGAGGCGGCTCGATCCACTTATCACCTACTGCGGGCCATCGCGGCAAGCGCACCCAGAAACTCGCGGTACGAGGCAGCGATATCAGGCAAGGGTGGATCAAGACCGCACTCGAGCGTGAACTGAGGTCGCCCGTTGAACGAAGTGAGCCTCGTTAATACCCGCTGGCCGGCCGATGCCTCCGGCACCGTGCGCGAAAGACGTTCAGATCACCACGACCCTCTCAGAAAACTTTGTGGACGAAGTGCTCTTTGCAGAATCTCTCAAAGCACTCATGAAATGAGGTAAGCCATCATTCGTGTGCGACTAGCCGTTGCAGGGTTTTGGCAAAAGCAAGTACGGGAGCATTCTTACTTAAATAGTCATCACGTATCTCTGAAAGCCGCCTGCGCACGAACGCTTTAGTTTTCCACTTCATTCCTAGGGCGACCTGCACAGGATACTCACCTCGCTGCACGACAGAGACAAGTTGAGACGTGTGCGGCGGCAAATTCGTTTGAACCCGCACTCTGTCATCTCCTTGAACTGACACTTCGTGCGCGACTGTATCTCCGGCTTTGAATTCAAGAACTGCGTGGAGATTAAGGTTCGGCCATTCAACTGAATATTGCGCGGACTGCGAACTTAAATTCCGTACTTCAACGCTGTTCGAATAACCCCTTATAACGATGATGCCATCGGAATTGCGACGCCGCAAAATTGCATTGCGAACCGCTCGTGCAAGTCCAACCCACCGTATCGTGGGGCACAACGAATTGATACGCGTGATGACATCGAGCAAGGGCTCCGGCTCCTGAAAAATCTGGTGGTGCTCGACCACCAGGACGGGCTTGCCGAAGAACAAGTCGAAAGCCACATCTTCCGGCTCACAATGGTTGATGGAGCGCCGCAGAAACAAGGGAAAGTTGCCATACCGAGTTATCGCTGGCTGACAAAGTTCCGGTAGCCTGAGGCGCACGTAGTCTCCAGTGGGATGAGCGACCGTATTTACCGCTGCATCAAAGTTGCGGGAACGAAGAACGTCCATTGCCTCGACGGAAAACTTTCCTTGAGGGAATACCATTACCTTGTCACATGACATTCCGGTCATCTTTTGGAGAGTGCCTATGCGCTTTTCCGCAGTAGCCACAAACGTGTGGAGCAAGGCTGAATTCTTAGAGGCAAACTCGGCCTGCGTATGATCGTTTCCATGGAAGCACAGCGACAGATATGTCGGATTGTCCAAGAATAATTTCACTGCCACACTTGAACATCGCCGATAGTTGTGAGGGATGAAAGCTAAACTGGTGTGACAGTTGTGCCGCTGCATCAAAGTCAGCAAGATCTTGAAGTTCAGGAAGCCATAGTTTTCGCGCAGCACAGGATCGTCAACTACCAACGACGCGCTCTCGGCTGTTGGTCTCCAGACTTCGTCGCCAAAGATTGCCCGAATCGTCATCGCGTGAGGGAGCAGGCGAGAGAAAAAGTTACTGACTGGATCTTCTCCAATATCATCCTGCAAGTCGACGATTTCCTGGGTACCCAGAAAGAAAACCTTTGCTCCCGTGGAGCTCACAGATGCCACATATGGGCGATCGTCAATGGAAAGCAAGGCGCGAGCACCGAGCTTTCCGAGTGCGAAAACACGGTCTATGCCAGGCCGAGCCATACCTAGTGCCAGACCCGAAAATGCCTCGCAGAAATCTCTGGAGCCATCGGCGCACCGATAGCTCTGGCCTGAGTTTTCAATTTCGTGTGCACCGGTGAGATGCCCTTCGGACAGCAACGTAATGAGCCCTGCGTCAAATTGACCAGGTCGGACACCGTGTACAAGCAGGTGTGAACAACGCTCAAGTAAGGCCGAGGCGGCGAGGGATGGAAAGTCGTTTCCCCGTGTCCATCGCTGCATAACCTCTGGGTTAATAACGCAACAGGATCCCTCAGGCAAAGCTTTGTCGAAAAACGAAGTGTTTCCAGCACTTGATTGCGATAATTCAAGCGTTTCGCAGCTGGCGCCCAGAAATTCAGCCAGGCGAAGCAGCCGCGAATCTACTATGGCTAACTCATCGACAAACGGAAGGAACAGCTTCATGTCTTGTGCTCTCCAACAGGAGCGGGCTTGCTTGGAACCGGGCCGCGGGAGAGCGGCATCAGTCCTTTTGAAAACTCAGCAATCGTGGTCTGGGCCCCCAAAGGTACGTTGCACTTCGCAACCGGAACCGCCGGGTTTCCCTGGACCATCGTCCCAGGCGGGACTGACCTTGTGACTACACTGCCCGCAGCCACGACGGCCCCTCTGCCAATGACAACATTTGGAAGGATGATGGCGCCTGGCCCCACGAAAACATCTTGTTCGATCTTGACACCCTGAGTTTCCCGGAAATGAGCAATGATGGTTACCCGCATACTAAGTGCACTATTGTCCTCAATGGTAACCAAGTGAGGGCGCGAAGTCTCGATGATGACGTCATAGCCGATCCAAACATTTCTGCCAATACGCACACCTCGTGCGCGGTGAAGTGCAACCCTTAAGCTGCGGGCACCCGGAAGCATTCGTGCCAGGTGCTGGAAGAGCCTATTCCTGACGCCGCGGAGTAACCCTTCTTTCATGCTTCGCGGGTTACCTCTTCCTGGATGTAATTCAACCATGCGGCGAACGAATGCAGCTCCAGTACGCGTTCCTGGTCGATCTGAATGCCGAACTCTTCTTCGACCACCGCGATAAGAGTAACTGTCGCGAGAGAATCCCAAATGCCTGGCACATCGGAGCTCGCAGTCCTAATTTCCTCAATTGTAAGAGCAGGTAAGACAGAGGAAAAGCAACGGACAAGCAATTCCTCGCGCTCCGCGGGTGACAAACTTACTTTTTTAGACATTCGAGTGTTCCTTGACCTCGTGGTAGAGAGCTGGAGCGTGCGTAGCAAAGAACTCCCTAGAAAGCGACATGCCAAGATACGGCGGTGTACCCATCAATCCGAGGAAGAACTCCTGCAGTGGACCGTTCTTTACGGTTTGTACGTAATCGAAGATAATCTCTTCGCAGCCAAACCTCTCAAACAGAAACTTCAGGCATTGGTGCTCGATGCGGCGTGAAAAAGCCCGGCAACTCAGGACCCAGGACTCCAGGTGGAGCTTGTGGGCTTCGACTCTTCCCAGCATAACTGCGATCTTCCCCAGCGATCCGTAACGGTCTTCGTATGAAACCAGCACGGAAAACGCCTTCGCGCCTGAGTGGAACACGTTCCACTCCGACTCATTGTAACGCCGGCCATTCAGATTGAATTGGTTCGTCTTATTGACGAGTTCAAGGGCCCTGGCCTCGGGTGACTTGTTCGCGTCAAACAAAATCGAAGCCTTTGCAAGCTTTAGGAACTCGTCGAGTGATACTTCGGACGAACTGCTCACGATTTGCTGCCATTCGGCGCCCTTCCTAAGACTTTCCAGGCGGAGTGTATCGTCTGCTGAAACAGACGATTTGCCAAAAACTGACCGGAGATATTTCAGTAAATCCCAAATTCCATGATAGCTACCAGCAGGGAAAACGATGCATTCCATCTCTGGAAATGCATCGCTTACTTCCGCAACCTCCATTGGACTGTCATCGATGAAGACTACAGAGTCGGCACTGACGTTCCACTTCTCCAGAATACGCTTCACCGATCCCGACTTGCGCGACCAGTGAACTTCGAATGGATATACTTCAGTGCGCGAAACCAGCAAGTCGGGCCGGTCAAAAGCGCGATCTACCACTTCGGGAGAGTTCTTACTTGCTACCCCAAGCAGCACACCTGCACTTGCCAGAGAGGCGAGTGTTTGTTGATACAGTCCGTGCAACCTAGTTTTGTGTTCCAAGTCCCACGAGATGCCATCCACCCCGTCTTCGCCTACTATACCCGACCACAAGGTGCCATCGAGATCAGTAATCAACCCCTTCTTGGGAGCGGGATTGTGGGCAAGTCTTGCGAGTTCCTCGGCCAAAATGGACGCGTGAGATACACTATAAGGAAATCCGGCCATGATTTCCGATTTCAGATCGAAGCGAGCATTGAATGGTGACGTTTCGTGAAGAGATTGAGAATTCACGATTCGCACATTCGGCTGTTCCCCCAACCGGAACGCGAGTATAGCGAGACGCTGCAGAATTTTGTTCTCTAACCCACAGGCCTGATGTGGGGCAGTAGTAAAGATTGGCGGCAACGGCAGGGTGGGCATACTCACTATCACAGGGGCCTCGTTTGAAGATATAATCGCGTTCTCGATGCGCTGGACAGAAAGGGCGATAGATTGTTCCACATCAGCCAAAACGTCGGCCCGCCAATTTCCTGAGTTGCGCGCACTTAGCCGCGGATCGAGGTCAGCCCATTCGATTACGACGACAAACGCATCGAAGTGTCGCGATTTTCCTCTCTCGATATTCCCAATCAAGTCGCCAAAAAGGCCCGTATGCACCGAGACACACCGATCGGGTTTCAACAGACGCAGATGCGCGGCCAGGAAAGTCTGCAGATGCAAAGGCGTGAAACCGCAAGCTTGCAGTACGTCAAAACTGCGAGTGTCCAGCTTTGTGGGGCGCTTTATTATCTCGAGAGCATCGATCAGCTTCACTCTTAAACGAATCTCCTTTCATCGTCGAGAAGTCGGAATGCCTTTATGAGGCCTGTGACTTATCAGCTGAGACGTCCTCTGGCAAAAGCTCATGCTCGCGAAAAGCCCGCTCATATGCGGCGATCAGATGTGGCACTGAAAACTTCCAAGCAAGCGCTTCTTTCACTCTCTTAACTCCGAATTCTCCCATTCGTGCCCTTTCGTTCGGATGATCGAGGAGCCACAGAATCTTCTCTGCAAAATCCTCGACTTGGCGAACATTATCCGCATACAGGGAAGCCTCCTGGGCGCTGAACCGGCCTTCTTTCAAATCGAATTGCACGATCGGCTTTCCCATTATCATATACTCCATGATTTTGATCATCGTGGAGATGCTGTTCATCTCGCACGGCTTATCTGGATTTACGCACACATCCGAAGTTGAGAGAATTTCGATCAGGTCTTTCTCCGGCACTCTCCCTGTGAAGTTCATCACATCGGCCACATCCAGCTGCTTCACCATTTCTCGAAGGCGCGGTAAGTCAGGGCCGCCGCCAACACAGGTGAATTGAATATCACGGCGTCCCAATCTCTTGATATGCGCGGCCACATTTACCAGAATGTCCAAGCCTTCCTGAATGTTCATCGTTCCGACATAACTCACAAGGAACGGCTTGCCCTTCTTCAATCCCGTTACCGGCGAGACCGCCTGAAACCTAAGGTCAGGTCCGTTACGCACCACGAAAACATCGTTCCGCGCGACGTTGCCTCGGTTGACAGCCAGTTCCTCATAACTTTCGTTCGTGGCGAGAACAACATCGCTACAGCGAAAGGTCAACTTTTCCAGCCACACCTGCGCTTTGTATAGAAGGTCACGTCTTTCATACTTCGAGAGATAGAGCTCCGGGCTTGCATCGTGATGATCAAAAATGTATTTGACTCCAAATAACTTGAATGGCAGCGCGACGAGAACAATATGGTCGGGCGGATTGCAACCTTGAATGACTTGAAAACCATGTCGGAAGAAAATCAGCCAGGAGTACAACACCTCCCAGAACATCGCGCAGCTGTACTCGCAAATGTAGCTAAGAGGGCCCCTGCCTTCTGCCGGCATCGGATGACGGTAGATATGAACGCCTTCGAGCAGCTCGTAACCGCTCTCATAGCCTTTTCCACGCGGACATATAACAGTCACCTTATAACCATGGGTGCGCAAAGCAGTGGCTTCTTTCCAGACACGACTGTCGAATGGAACAGGCAAGTTTTCGACGATAATTAGAATCTTTCTCTGCACTCTGCTAACTCATGCCCGAAAGAGCTTGGTAAAGTCCAGTCAGTGCGCACAGCATCGTGGCTTGCCCCCAATGGAGCGTCGGGGTTTTGTTTACTATGTAGCGCGCGTACCGGCGGTAGTAAAAGTATCCAGAGCGGTCCTGCATGTGCTGAACCGTCCAGCGTGCGATTTTGCAAGCTAGGCGAAGCGCGTCGGCGTCCCGGTGCCTAAACAAGACCAGCGTATCGATGGCCTGAGAAGAGCACTGAATATCAAGAGGCAGCGTTTTGTTATTATAGTACCTTGGAGTTCCGTCTCCCTGGAAGAATTTCCCCTTCCAGTAGGAGTACCCAGCCATCATTTGCGCTTCAATCTGAGGGTCGCCGACGCTCTCAACGTAGTATTTGAGACTGTCGAGGACATAGGCTGTATGAAAGTTATCTATCCAGTGCAGATTCGATTCTTCGCCGTAGTACCACGAATCATCACTCCGTTGATACTTCGCCGTGTAATTTATCGCCTTGGCGGCGTGTTGCCGGAAGGCATCGTTGCGGACGTATGAATAAGTTCTAGCCAATAAGCTCGCGCCGAGCGTATTTGCATTGTGGACTTGGTGGGAGCTGGTAGGAAAATAGCCGATGCAGATGGTGTCTCCATCTTTATACGCGTCGAGATCGCGGATAATGTGCTCACACGCGCTGACCGCTATTCTCAGATAGGCGTCGTCAGTAAAAACTTCGTATGCATCGAGGAACGCATGCGCAATGAGTGAAGTCCAAACGACAGAGGGTTCTCCTTTTGGCGAGTACGAACTGCGCGACTGGTAATCGAAATGGTTTCCCCAGCATGCTCCGGAATATCCAGGGGATATATTGTCAACCAGCCATTGCAAAGCGATCCTCGCCTTTTCGGACCAGATCGGATTTCCAGTGGCTCCGCCTAGGCGTAAGAAGGCCTTGGCAAAGAACCCCATGGCCTTGGTCGAATGATTCTTCTTCACACCCAACACGGGTCGCAGATTAATGGGGAACCTACGGACTCCCTGCTGTAAAGCTATGCGCAAGTACTTATTGTTGAACGTGAAGGGTCGCAGAAATCTGGCATTGAGACCGTCAAATGTATCGTACCCTTTATAATCCTCTCTTTCGAGCCAGCAGAGAAGACGATGAACTGACTTGTATACCTCGGCCTTTTGCAATGGGAATTTATTATCGGCTAAGTTCATAGAGGCAGACTGTGCGCTAGCAAACATGAATCCTACTTCTCCAAATGTAACACCGGGCTACAACTTCGTCGGCGATCCTTGTTCAGTTGATGTTACCTTTCACGAGTGCCAATTGATTTTGCCGCAAATTGCACATACCCAAATGAGCCGTCCTCGAGATCAGAAAACGAAGGCTTTTGTTTTCCACGAGGTGCGCCTCAGCACAATTTACCGCTTGGCTGGGGTTGCTGTGAGGTTCGCATAGACTTTCCTAGATGACTTAGATCGTCAATTTACGGCAATAAAAAGCCTCTGCATAACCGCTCCGAGAGTTGCATTCCATCCCCCGCAACCGCATCAGAGAGCGAAACGTCTCCTCCTCAAACCAGCACTTCCCTTTTTGAGAATTAAATACCCGCATTAAGTGTTGTATCTTCAGATCACAAATCTCCGCTGAAAGTGGACAATAGACGCTTGGCTGACCGAGGTCACCATCGTATTTCGGAATCTCATATTCGAGAATCAGGTGATCGCGAAATGTGTTCCAGGTCATTTCCGCAATTAGGCGGTGGTCCTGGTGAGCGTCCTTACGATTGTGTGTAAGTACTAGATTTGGTGAGAGAGTAGACTTAAGCTCCTCAAACACTCTTTTAATGTCCGCTCCAACAAAAGGCATGAAGCCATCAGGAAAGGTCCTCAGAATGACGGTGCCAGTTTTCGCGGCCCCTAGAAATGAAGCGACTCCATTTTGTGCTTCGTGCTGCCTGACTCCGCATGCGCTAAACACCACCCATGAAAAGCTCGATTCGGGGTATTGATTCTGCAAATGAAGAATCGTACCACCGCATCCGATCTCGATATCATCGGAGTGGCATCCGAGACAAAGAATGTTGAGTGGTCCGGAGTTGTCGCCAAGTCTTAGATTGATCATCCGCGTCGGTTCCGAGATTCTTAGACCACAGCTCTGTATTTACCCCAGGTGACGATACAGCACGCTACCAGCAAAACGCAGTATTGGCGACGGGAGGTATTTGCACAATCTCACTTTCCGCAGCCGTGCCCCCGATCTTTTCGAATTTTCGCCTCGGGAGTAGCGGTAATAGGTTAACGCGGCTGGAGAAGCGCCGAGATGATTCTTGAAGGCAATGAGACCGTGGTCAACAATATCTGACCGACCTAAATCGAATTCGCAGAGGTCCTGCGTCTTGGCCTCACGAATCGCCTGCCAGAAGAGCCAAGGCATCGGTCCCAACGGGTGAAAGTTCGCGTCGGAGCCCCCATATTTGTACACCAACCGCCGCCCGTGTCGGAGGGTAAGAATACTCGCAATCGGCCGTCGATCCTTCATTGCGATTCGGATTCGAAAGTCGCTGCCGAAGCAATCTCGCAAATTGCGGAACCACAAAAATGGTTGGGGAGGCACTCCATGCCGTCTGCGTGTGAGGATTAGAAGACGATAAAACTCACGCAAGATAACATCGGATGATCCGACTTCGTATTGCAACCCTTCCATCTCGGCGCGATGGATCTTTCTCTGTATACAGCTCTTGTGGAAGGCGCGAAAGATCGCATCTAACTCCGGCTCGAGATTGATGGTGTGGTATGCGTAGGAAGCGTCAGCATTGAGGCCTTCAAGCGAGCTCTGAGACCAGCCGGCAGAGATCCACCGAAACTCCAGATATTTGTATCGCTTCTCTTGGCAGGACTCCTGGGTGGCTCTTACAATTTCTTTCAACTCCTGAGCGCTATTTACGAGAGGCTGACAAGCATCTGCAAAAGGAACCGACACGAGACGAGAACCGCTGATCCAACTCTTGACTTGGGAGACAATGACGGCATTTTGCAGCGCACTTCCTGAAGGAGAAGTTGTGAATCCGAAGGAAGAATAATTGTATGTTCGTCGCAAGGCTTCTAACCATGCGCGAGTATGAAATACGGAGGCGTCTGGGTGCCGGCTCAAAAGATCGTCCCAGCGAGGATCATGAAGTGGACTGATATGATACATACAACTCACGACTTTTCACCGAAAACGAGAAGAAGCGCTAACCAGATCGCATTCCTTCGCAAAATGGCGCGCGAAACGAATTGCTCCTTAAGTAAAACACCCTGTTCGGCCATTTCACGCTCATTGCATGTTTAGGCTCGTCTGTTCATCAATTCTGTACCGCAGATTGCCGGCTTCGAGTCGAGCAAAGGCGAGCTTAGCCCTTTTGCTGCCGTCTCCTTCGATTTTCCACTTGTCCCCCTCTTTTATTAACTGTAATCGGGCACGTTGGCGCCACCACACGTTGATTTCTCCCGGCAGAGCCCACCAGATTCCGCGCTCATTCTTGAGCTCCGCAAGGTGACTGAGCAATTCGCGATATAAATGGCGTTCTCGTGGCCGCACGATGTAATCCGGGTGAACAATGAAGCTAATCAGTCCGTGATGCGACAGAATTTTATCGATCTGCCGTTTCCAAAGATCTATCGATTGTTCCACAAGGATGTAGAACAGGGCATAGTCCTGAACGGTGGTCAACGGTAGCTCTAGCACATTGCCGACAAAATAAGGCATCACTGAGCAACATCCACCCCGTTGCGGCTCCAGATGCGAGACGTTAGGAACCGACATTTCATATTGAAAATCGAGCAGGTGAAACCAGTCCTGGTTGCGATGCATAGCTCCCGCACGGAAGCCATTCAAGCGGAACTTAGCGGCGTATTCATTGATTCGCTTGACCCGTGTGCGAAAGTTCTTTAGATTTTCATAGAGGCGGCCGTCGTGGTCCAAATCATGGAGATTGACTTCAAAGCCCCGCTCCCGAACCTTTGCGACCAGCATGTCAAAACACTGGTATCGCACTTCGGGGACGAACTGGAATGCGGCTTTCAGTCCCACCGATTCGTCCAAGTCCATCAGCATGTCGCAGTTGGCCGCTCCGAGTTCGTCCTCGACGTCATGAGTCATCATCAATGCGGAGGAGCGGCCTTCGGGCCAAAACCAAATGAATGGAATCTCCCTTCTTTTTTCGCACGTAAGCAGCAAACCCATTAAGGATTCGAGAATCAGTTCAACTGAACAGTCCACCGGCCATGAGGGAAATTCCTCTCTCAGGCGCCGCGGAAGCACAATGCGTTGAATTGCTCTCCGAATGGAAGACGCCAGCACTGGTCTTACTAAGTAGTAGAGACTACGCAGCAACCGTTCGCCAAGCGTGTCTGATAGGTAACGCTCCCTCCGCAGGTTTTCGATAGCTTGCGTTGGGTCAACATCCAGCAAGACTGTGTCGCCATCAAAGTCGACCCCCTCTAACACGTCGATCAGCTTCTGGTGAGAGACGTAGGTTACGTTATTGGCCGAGTTGCCACAACAGTTCGACACACCGGAACTGACACATCTCTCTCTATTTGAGAGCTCCCCTTTTAATTGAAACAGTCCAAACTCAGGAGGACATCGAAAGAAGGCCAGAAAAGCATCGTTGACTCCACTGGATGCTTCTGGTTGGACTCTTCTCAGAGCATTACCCATTCTCCTGAATACTATCGCGTCTCCGGCTCCTCGCGTCCCCCCACAGATAACACCAAGGTAACCTTCTTTTCAGCAAAACATTTGGTGGCAATCAGGGATCGCGGGCAGACTTGCCATCCTACCCGCGTAGTAATTGCTTCACAGGCGGTGTCGCAAGCTATCGGTCCCTGCTATCTTGACTGTAACCCAGTGCACTAATCCCGGCACGTGCTTCGCGCGCAATAATCCGCCGCTGAAGGAGACCAAGCTCCGCGCGTCGTGTTGTGCTGCCGACGAACTTAGACAACGCAGCACTTTCGTTAAGTTTTATTCCAAGCCACGATTCTAGGTCGCGGAAGTCAAACCGATTATCGACCACATCTTCATATCTGACGCGAAACATTGGAAAGCTTTTTGGTAGTTCCAACCAGCTAACAGCAATGCGGTTCCAATGTTTGGCGATTCCAGCGGCTGAATCCACACGGATATCCGGCCGCTTAAGATAGATGTGGTGCCATCCTGAACCCGCTAGTGAACGATAGCAGTCAAAAGGGTTCCGGGATAGCAATATGAACTTCGATTTCGGAAACAGCCAATGAAGCAGTATTGCTTCAGTCGCTCCCAGCCGGACTTCTTTGAGACCCCAGCGTCCAAATCCATGTCTTTTGGCAGACTCACCCAGCCAGGCAAAGACAAAAGCCTGAAGAGCTCCCCTGAATTCGGACGCTGAAGGATAAAGAGTAGCGATCCAAGAGGTCGGTAGACTGCTAAAGAGCATGTCGTTGCGCTGTGTGGCCAACCTGATGTCTGGGGAGTGCGCTAGTGCGTATAACATTTGCGCCATCTGGGAAAATATTGCACTATCCCCAAATGGTTCTCCCCATAGAAGAACATTTGGGTCGGTGACAATAATACGCTGAAGTAACGTAGAACCAGATCTCCAACCGGTAGAAAGCAGGAAGACAGGCGACTGTTCATCGAGTTCGTAACTTCGATTCTCGTCATGAAATGCCTCCAACGCACGGGCCAAGTCACTGGCGGTGAGATTCTTCGGCTGTCTGCACCAACAGTAATCCCATAACTCTCGCATCCAATTCTTGCGTATCCGCCAATGCAATCGCTGTAGGCAAGTCTTTGCACCGTACCAACTTAAGCCCTTTGGAAACGAATCATCTGCCAAAACCGAAATGTTTCCATGACGAGCCCCTGAAGATAACGGCTCGCCATCTTCAATAACCTGTCCCATAAATATCCTCCGAACGTTAACCGCGATTCCTGCTCTAAGCCGCAGCTAGAGGCACGCGGAGGCGCTCGCCCGACTCGACCAGAAGCCGGCCGTTGTGCAACGAATGCGACCTTCTGTTCCCTAATTTCGCAAGCCTCATTTTCGACGGGTCCGGGCAACGTCTGGGGTGTTCTTGTCGTAAACAGCCAAGCAAACTGGCCTGAGATCAAGGATAAAGATGATACATGATGTTTACCATTTCCCTGTTCAGCAGTCACAGCCTCCGTCGCCATTTGAGCTGCAACCAGATCGTCGGACATCGATATAATGGGAAACAGTAAAACCAGAATGCAGAGGATAGGTACTGTTGAGCTAGAAGCAAAACGGTTTGGGCAACTACCTCTGACCCGCGCAGAAACTCGTAACCTGCTGACAGACAGCAAAAGCGCCAGCATTACCCATACAAGATTGAGCAGTAGTTCCATTAGCGATAGCTTACCGTGTTTTCAGACATTAACCTGATGGGATGGACCCCGGCCCGACAACTAAGAATTTGCTACTGTCGAGGCAGAACGGTTCATGGCCATCAGGTCAACATTAGCAGCACATTTGACCAAGAAAACAACATTCACGCGATCCCTTTGTCGTGATGCCATCCTATCACCGTACTGTCATCCTTGTTCCCTAGCTCACTGCCCGCCGCATTCCTGAACTTATGTGCCCTTGCCATTCCCATTTGCTTTCCACACCTCCCACGGAGCAGTACCACTGCTGTACAAGCCCTCCAACTCTTGCTTGTCTTTGAACGTGTCCATGCTGGCCCAGAAACCGTCATATAAATACCCGACCAACTGGCCTTCGCTCAGAAGGCGCTGGAAAGGCTCACTGACTAACTCTTCCTTTGCCCGAATGTACTCAAAAATCTCGCGTTTGAAAATAAAGAAGCCGCCGTTGATGCGCAGGTGGCCATTATTCATGGCCTGAATCCCGGTGATCATCCCGCTGCTGTCTTCAACGGATATCATATGGTAACTTAACTTGGGGTGAACACACAGGAAGCTAGCAATCTTGCCTTGACGACGGAAATGCTCAATCTGTGCCGGTAACGGCAAGTCAGTGACGCCATCACTGTAGTTCGCCAGAAATTCTTCTTCGCCTTCAAGGTACTTTTCAACCGCCTTAAGACGCTCACCAATGTTGGATCCAATCCCGGTATCCGCGAAGGTGATGGTCCAATCATCGATGTCGCTATTGAAAAGACTAATTTTTTTCCCGCCCTGCGACAACACAAAGTCGTTTGAGACGCATTCGTTGTAGTTGAGAAAGTAGTTCTTAATTACATCAGCCCGGTGCCCGAGGCAAAGAACAAAGTCCTTGTGTCCAAAATGGGCATAGTACTTCATAATGTGCCACAAAATCGGACGATAGCCGATCTGCACCATTGGTTTTGGAATATCCTCGGAGTCTCGAATTCGGAGGCCGAAACCGCCACAGAAGAGTACAACCTTCATACATTACACCTCACTTCCGTTTCTCTAATGCAATTTACTTCCCGGCGGAGCCGGGCACTAAGGCGCTGGAGTTAGCACATGAGAAGTAGATAATAGTGCACACATCTGATTCCCATCATACAGGTCAGTTTGGACAGTTACCGGCTAGAAGAAGACCCATCGATTACCAAGCGGCAAAACTTGTGAAACCATAATCAACATTCCTGACCGGGTGGCGCCGATACCAACGACTAACTCCAGACCTTCTCTTTAGCTAGAAACCCATGCCAGGATTACCGCGTTTATAAGTGTTACCGCTGGTTTGCATAACCCCGCTTGCCATTGATGAAAGCACTAATGGTCGTCCCATTGATGTTGGCACTTACCACACTCCCGTCTGAGACTCTGAACTCCGGTCCATTCTCTTGCGCCAGATAAGTAAACTTACCCAGTGGGCCGTTCCAACGGGCGATCGAGGCGTAGGCTTGATCACTATTCAGACAACGAAAAAGAACTTCATATCCGGTTGATGAATGGGCGGCAATGGAGCTGCGGAGGCGCAAGTCGACTTCCTCGAAGACATCCGCGTACTCATTTACACTATGGACTGTAGCCTCAACCGTCTGGTCTGGCGGCCATGATCCGGACAACAGCGCGGTCGAGTCATCGTAAACCTCATCGCTCGTGTTTCTTCCTGATTCGGTCCCGAAAGCAAGTCCCCGAACCGTTGCGATGTTGGCCCAGTCGAGACCGGTTGTCTTACCGTTGCGCCACTTCCCCCTTCGGAAATCGGGTTTTCAGTCCTCGAAAAATTCGTAGTGTAACCATAATGACCCTTAGGTATGGCAATGAGCGTAGCCAACTTGAGTTGAACAGTTTCTACTTGGGATGTACTGCACGTCAACCAAAAAGCGGCGGCCAATAGCGTGCTGAGTAGCAGCACAGCGGTGGTCGCTAGAGGAGACCCCTTAAGGCCTGATTGCGAACTAGGCATGAATCCCATGAAAGAAGCTGCCGTAAATTACAGCGAGTGTTATTGCGGTCATGCCTAAAGTGAAACGCTAACTAACATGACCGCGAGTCAACGGATTGGATTCTTTTGTCTCGGTTGGCCATAACTCGTCGAATTGAGTTTTCAGCAGTTCCTTATACCGGACCAGACTTGTGCTCATTTGAGTCGTGATTGTGCGTCGATTTCTGACCATGGAATCAAGTCTGCCAGCTAAGTCCATCGGATCAAAGGTACGTATATCAACGCAATACTCCGACAATCCAAGCGCCTGCATTAGGTGCGTAACCTTAGGGTGATGCGATATTGCCAATACTGGTTTGTTTAGCAGATGGGCGAACACGACGCCGTGAAACCTGCAGGTTACAACATAGTCCAGCGCCGACATCTGCTCCAACAGCTCGTCGAGAGAATAGACGGTCTCGTATGGACGAGTATCTATGCCATGATGGACTCGAAGTTGCTCGCGCAGGTCCTGGATGGCTGCCGGATCCGAGCCTATATCCGTCCCGAAAAACGTTATTGGATAAGAGCGCTCGAGAAGGGTTGAAGTGAACATCGCAAACCGGGTAATTACATCACGGTAAATGATAGTTTTGTTATCAAATGGCGGATCAGAGGGGAAGGGCATGGGCGCAATTCCGACGGTCTTGCCGTCCGGTCTTAAAGTGTTTAGTGAGGGTAGCTGCAAGGCATAAACATTGTCCGGGAAAACGTGACTTGGGCCCTTAAACCCGATGCTTTTAGCTAATACTTGAGATTGTTCATCCCGAAAGGACACATAGTTCGCCAGTGACAACGCAAGACGAACAAAATATTTGCTCAGTGGTTTAATAAGGGGGCCTGCGCCGACATTCAAGAGGACGCACTTGGCGCCAGCCGATTTTGCCATCGCGAACCATGACAGGATGGCGTATGGAAACGCCCAAGTGCCGCCACGGTCGGTCAAATGCCCGCCTCCGGACACAATCAATAAATCAAATTTGCTGACTCTCTGTCGAGAACCTATCAAAAACCTTAGCTCATTGACTAAAGCCCTAGGCAGGCGAATCGCAGGATTCTTGGTCGTTCGAATCCTTTGAAGCAATCGGAATCGGCCTTCCGCGTGCCCTGCTGGCGTACGCTGGTAGCCAATGGGCCAGATATGGCGCCGGATAGGATATGACGTAACGCCATGTCTCTTGGCAGTATCCTCAGGGTTCATTGAGAACACCGCTATTTCTGTATCGGGCCACCGCGATCTGACGTTATTGATAACACTGACGATTCCCGCGTCATCGCCGAGATTACCGCCACCGGCGTGGTGTAGAACCGCTATTGTTTCCGGTTCTCGATTCATTCTGGCCAGACTGAAGTATTTCTGCCGTGAGCTTTGTGCGAGCCCGGATGTGCCCGTGGGTTATTGGACCTGAAAAACAGAAGCAAATCGGATTTTCCAATCGGAACAGCCGTTGGAGAATGGCTCGATGCCCCAGTACTCCAAAGGCCAACCTTGAATCAAAGACGGATCACCCTCGTAAACTTCTCTTATCAAATCCGGGACAGGGTGCCATCCGAGATCCTGAGCAACCTTCGTTCGTACATCGAGATCGATCCCAGAGACAAAAAGATATCCGCCCGGCTTCACGAGGCTAACGATGTTACGCAGACAAGCCTCGGCGGCAGCAGGTTTCATGTGGCACAAAAACCGATTTGCGACCACAATGTCCTGCGGTCCTAAAATGGATGCAAACTGGGGGTCAGTAGCATCTGCGGTAGACCAGTCGATTCCCTCGCGGAGCCATGACTTGACCTTTGCTTCGCTACCCTGTATCTCAAACATCTCCCGAACTTCTTTGTCCGTCATTCTTTCAAACATCGACAGAGGCCGGGCTTCCCAAAATTGATCTTTCCAAGTCAGATCCGCTGCATGTCCCGGGGATTGCCGACCGTAGTTCCCTGAGGTCTGAATACTTTGAAAGGAATAGACTCCTGTTTTGGAGAAATTTACTACCTCCTCGGAAACATCCACGGCATGAATCCTTACTCTGAGGTCAGGACGCGAGGAGCGGAGTTTCCAAGCAATTGAATAGACTTCGGCTCCCTTGCTGCATGCCACTACTGCGATATTGACGGTCGCGTCCAGAGTCCTGCTTTTCAGCAACTGCACCATCAATTCCAATTCGGGCCGATTGCGCAGGAAAAATGTCGAGTGACTTTGATTTCGTTCGGCATAGCGTCCGACGAGCGCATGCAGGTGCCTGGCGTAGGCTGACGCAATAGGGAGCGCGCGAACGAAACCAGGCAAACAACTCCATATCCATCGGCTGCGATGAAGGTAGACTGTGGCGCATCGCTGAAATAGTTGCGTGTTAATTGACGTCGGGAACAGCGTTGGCGATGCGTTCATCATGAGTCAGCGCGCTACTTAGATAATGTCACTTTGGCTAAAGACCCATTACACTCGCACCTCTCGTACGACTCCGGCACCACCAAGCCGTAACGAGGCTACGGCCTTATCGGCAGCGTCTTCTCCGCTCTTGAAGCTCTCATCTGTCCACATGTATCCCCAATCTCCGTAACGTCCGCAGTAGGCGATACCGATTTCATCCAGATATCCGTGAACAATCTTCAACGCCGCAGCCCTTTCGAGATCGAAGATCACATTCGCGTAACGGAGAAACATTGCCTTGCGAGAAAGGATCTGATCCCCCTCACGAAGTAAGCCACACCGGCGAAGATCGCGAATCACAGGTTCGATCCAATCCTCCGGCTTGCCGGTGAACGGTTTGTATTTATCAGAAAAGTAAACTTCCGCCTGGATTCCGCCGCAACTGCCGGGAGCATTGCGGGCCGATAGCATATGTGGAAAGCCCAACCTCGCAAAGCAAACATCCTCATCATAAAAATAAGTCATGTGGGCACTGGAAAGGTCATCGCGATTCACGCCAATATTGACAAGAATGCAGGTAGTACATGCCAGTTGGCGCGAGGCCGCAACCACGTCCGGGGGAGCGCCCTTAATCATGCCGATCAAATCCGGCAGCGGCACCGACGACACCAGCGCGTCATAAGCTACGGTCTTGCGGTTGGCAAACTCTAACTGCCGCGAGCGCGCATCTACCGATACCAATTCGTGGTTCAAATGCAGATTCCCGAGAGGGACAAATTTGTTGAGATAATTTACGAAACCACCGGCAGTGGGATAGCGAAAATGAGTGATGTAATGAACATTAGGAGCGGACTTAGAAACCGTGCCGCGCAAGACCTCCTGAAGGCTAGGTCGGTAGATCCTCGGCCCCAGCCAGTCCGTGCTCATGTTCTCGGCCGTGGTGGTGTGGTACTTGCGCGTATAACGCATGGGAAATTCTTCGGCAAACGTCTTTCCAAAACTCGCAAGCAGCCAATCCGAATAGTTATTGATCACGCGCTCGGACGTCTGGCGTTCTTCGACGAAATCTTCAATTACTTTTACTATAATGTCGTCGGGTAACCCATGAAGATGCAGTTGCACGGGGTGGAGGGGCCAGTATCCGCGCCAATAGTTATTCAGGTTAATTTGTACCGTCTCGTACTTCTGCTCTACACTGTCTGCAAAGAGTTCCTGAATCCTAGGATCTTTAGTAAAGGATATGTGCGGACCCACGTCATACAAAAAGCCCGTCTCGTAGCGAAATGACGCCGTATGTCCGCCATGATACGAATTCTTGTCATACATGACGGGAATAATACCCTCAGCATTCAGACGGTATGCGGCCCCGAAACCCGCCATTCCAGTTCCCAGGACTACGACGTTTGGCATGTGAAAAGGTTCTCCCTCGGATCAATATTATTGGTCGAAAGTTTCTCGTAGCGATCAATCTGAGCCAGTGTAATCCGCCGAAGATCAGCGCCCGACTGATAACCTCGGTACCACTCGACGATCCATGCCAGAGCCTCCTTCAAAGGCAATAGGGGTTGCCAACCCATCTTCGCTTTGGCTTTTGAAGCATCCAGCTTCAGTGCATGAGCCTCGCTGGGATGCGTCGAAGAATCCCGAATCCACAAGGCGTGATCGCCCCAGAGCCGAACCAGTTCGTCGGCAATGCAACTGACGGGCATGACGTCATCATCTGCCGGTCCGAAATTCCATCCGCTGGCGTAGGAAGAGCCATCAGTAGCGAGCAACTCAGCCAGCATCAAATAGCCCCGGAGCGGCTCCAAAACAAACTGCCAGGGACGAGTGGCGGAAGGCTGACGAATCGAACAAGGCGTGCCCGAAAGAAAAGCCCTCATCAAGTCAGGAATCAGTTGGTTTGCGGTCCAATCCCCTCCCCCAATGGCGTTACCCGCGCGAGCGCTGGCTAACGCGACGCCATGTTCCCTTAAGGCACAGGGCGGAAAAAACGATTCACGGTACGAAGCTGTCACCAGTTCGGCGCATCCTTTGGAATTCGAGTAGGGGTCGCGTCCGCCGAAAGGCTCGTCTTCGCGATACCCCCAAACCCATTCACGATTCAGGTAGCACTTGTCGCTGGTGACGTTAACCACCACGCAGGATTTCTTAAGTTGCCGCACGGCTTCGAAAAGATGCACCGTACCCATTACATTGGAAGAATAGGTCTCGATCGGGTCTTCGTAGCCGCGGCGCACCACGGACTGTGCCGCGAGATGAAGTATCACATCGGGACTAGCCTCCGCAATTCGTTTCTTCAATCCATTGAAATCGCGAGTGTCACCTGAAATTGAGTGCAAAAAGTCCGCGACATGCGCCTGTTCAAAAAGATTCGGGTATGTTGGCGGTTCGAGAGCGTATCCGGTGACGTGCGCACCAAGCGTTCCCAGCCAAAGCGAAAGCCAACTTCCTTTGAATCCGGTATGTCCGGTCAGGAAGACCTTTCGGTTTTTCCAAAAACCACGATTCAGCATTTGAGAATTTATCGCTCGCTTCCGGACAAGGCTTCGATCTCGCGCTTGACCACAGGCCACCGTTGGTTCTGTTCGCGCCACAAACCACAGATTACCGGATCTTCGATAGCGTCCACCTGAGCGAACAAAATAACCTCATCCTTAGGCACATCCTGACGAAGGACGCAGCCTTCTGAAAGCCCAATCGGTAGCGCTCCGATGTTGCGTGCGTCCGCGGCGTTTTCAATCAAGCCATAGGTGCAATAGCCGCCGATACCATCGAGTCGCTCACCCGCCTTGAGGTCGCGTTTGGCCACTGCTAGGACTTCGGCTACCGGCCCACCGATTGGAACTACGGTCGGATCACGATGGACCACTGCCCGACCTAGAGTCGAAGCTATCTGCAAGTGAGGAAGATGAAAGGGTGTATAGAAGACGTAAAAGGGCCCTTTGCCCAGCTTGTAATAGGCGAGTTGCGCTTGTTTAAGCACGTTGTTCTCGTGGACGATGACAAAAGCACCGGTGTGCGGAGCCGCTCCCAAAGCATAATCAACCAAGCCGGTAGCGAGCATCTGATCAGCAGGCAGTAAGTCCCCGATCTCGCGCACATACTGGCATGCGGGGCCATACATCCCGCGCCGACCGGGGCGAAATCCTGTGGCGTTCGCGAGAACCGTAGCCTCCATAGACAGTTTTGTCGAATCTGCAAATGAAGTTACCTTGCGCACATCCTGATCATTTTTCTCCGCGAACGCCCGTTGGGTGTCCGGATTCCGGTAATAATCGACCATCCCTTTAATGTTGCCACCTGCCACCGTATGCAGTCCCAGCGTTCGTAAGTAACGCAAAAGGGTCATGGCAACGCCCGGTTCGTCGCCATCGGTGTGGGTGAGGACCACGCCCGCCTGATCTGCTTTTGCCTTCAGAATAGGTCCTACCAGAGAGTCCAGCTCAGCGTTCACCAGAACCAGGTGTTTTCCATGTTTGAACGCATCTAAGGCAACACGCGCAGCGGGGCCAACGGTACCCGTGACTTCGACCAGAATGTCAATCGCATCACAGGAGGTCAGCACGGTAGGATCATCTGTGACAACCGGACTACCCGCGCTGATGAACTCTTCAGCTTGCCGAGCCGAAGTCGCTTGCCGCGACGACGCAATTCCCGCCTCTCGGAAGGCACGGACGGCATGGTCCGGCGTGCGGTTGGCGATCGCCACGAGACGAAGTCCAGGTACTGGAGTTCCTAACTGCAACGCAATCGCTCGGCCGGTGGCTCCAGCTCCAACCATGCCCACCCGAATGGGTCGACCTAAGTCCTCACGGTCCCGAAGAGCAGTATCGATAATCACAAGCAGCTCCTTTCGCGCTGAATAAGAGGCCAGTTACGGTCCTGCTCTGATACGGCAGTCGCGGGCAACGGCCAATTAATTTGAAACAACGGGTCGTCAAAACGTACTCCCCGTGCTGCTTCCGGCGTATAAAAAGCGGATGCCATGTAATACATCTCCGTGTCTTCCTGAAGCGTCTGGTATCCGTGAGCACATCCCTCAGGAACATACAGCATCCGGCCGTTCTCGGCGGTCAAGACCACCCCGTACCAACTGCAGAAGGAGGAGGACCCTGGTCTGAGGTCCAGCACAACATCAAAGATTGAACCCCGCGTACAGCGCACGAGCTTAGCCTCGAGCGCAGGGGCTTCTTGGAAATGCATACCACGAATCGTACCTTTGCAACGACTCAACCCCATATTTGCCTGCAGCGGCAAGAAGCTGATACCCCGCTCGGCGAATTCCCGAACGCACCACGCTCGCATAAATCGGCCACGTTCGTCTGAATGCGGCGTCGGATCAATCACCTTCGCCCCGAACACGTCGACATCAGTGAAACGCATCAGATTTCCTAATCGTAATCGGGGCAAGCTCCACGAGAGTTTCCTTTCTCTTGCGCATTGCCAATGTGGTCTCGAGACCGACTGCTTGCAAAATTGCCTCCCAGCGATATACCCAATCATGCCGCGTCAGGGCTTCCGTGACATTCCTTTGCCGGATTCGCTCCTGCTTCTCGGGATCCGATTCAATCGCACGTATAACCTCTTCGACATCCTCGCAGTCATATGGCAAGTGGGTCACCGCATCGGGCCAATCGAACAGCTGTTCAAACATTGCATTGTCGGGACGTTCGCCCAACATGATGCATCCGGCCGCCGCACCCTCGAAATACCGGTTTCCAATTTCCATTTGATTGCCTCGAACATCCGGACGGTCGATCAGTCCCGGATTGACGACAAAATATTTGCTTCTTTTCGCAACGTTTGAAAAAAGCACTCGGTGTTCCGTCGCGTTGAGTACCTGGTTCGCCGCAATACTGTCATGCAGATAAAACATCCCTTTCTTAGCGGCCATCTTGAGGAGAGCACGATGCGTTTTCTCCGATCTACGTCCGACGCTATACACATCGATCGACCGGCAAAATAGATTCGGATACGGACAGAACCGAATAGCGTCCACCCCCGGAGGTAGAAATGCGCACTTTGTGGTCAGTCTCTTACTGAGCGGTTCGACTGTCTGGCTGTAATAAAGCATCACCAGATCGAACTTATCCAAGATGCCAAGATAATGATGAAAAGCTGGTATTTCCCTCACCCACAACTCGTCAATTAAGCAAACGGCCTTTCGACACTTGGACCTCCAGTCGCCCAAGGAGGCAATTCTGATCAGCTCTGTTGGACTTCCACAAATCGCGAAGAAAAGATCATACTCATCCTTCAGAAACACTTTTTCCATCCCGGGGTTCAGGACAATCGAAGAATGGTACGCAATTTGTTTTGCGATGATATATCGTCGATGCGACAGGTCCAAACGGGGAGCGAGCATCTCCACTGAATCAATTTTTGAAATAACGTCCTCAAATTCGAAGTGAGGACAGAGATATGGCATGATGCTTCCGTGATTTCTTTGGGAGAAAAGAAAGACGCGTGGTTTTGTGTATCCGCTGTCCATTTCTACACTATCCTGTCGCGCAATCTACAGAACCGACCCGACTGAACCCAACAGTCGAGGCTTGCCCTCTACGGATGTCACCACTGGGTTGCCCTCGACTGAAGGCGAGTTAGTCGCGTCCGTGTACACATGTTCCTCCATTAGAGATTCACCCCGAACCGAGCGTCTTACCTTATCTACCAGACGGCCGATTATCCCACGATCGGACCATGGATGCAGAAGATCTTCCACCAACTCAGGCTCTCCTTCGGGGATATCGTTAAAGCTGGACCGCAAGAAACGGCTATGGCAGGTTTGGGCTTGTGGGAAATATGCAATCATGTTGCGCGCCGTTACAGGCGGTAAGTTTCGACATGAGCTACCCTGCAACTCGGCTGTCAAAGCTCCCACGAGGTCTTTCCCCTCGCCAAGTTGGAGGTGGCATAACGGCGTGCATCTTGGATTCATTTCAATCAAATAAAACAGATTGGTTCCACTTTCAATCATGAAATCCAACCCGAGAAATCCGGTTAGGTTCAATCGGCCAGCAATGAGCTCCGCTGCCTGCATCATTTTACGGCTTTCAACCGGACGTACGATGATCGCAGGCCCCTTAATCCCTTGCGAACTGATTACGTCAACTCCGATTCCCGCTAGCACTCGCCCTCTCCAGCAGACCACCGCGCAGTTAGCCGGTCTTCCCTGTATATAGGACTGAGCAATCAATGACGGTTTTAGCCGTCGCTTCCAAGAGAAGAAAATCGACGATCGGCTGCGAGTCGTGACCAGCTGCTTAAGCGTCGCGAACGCTCCTCGACGCTGTCCTAGTTCCACAAATACCCTCTCGGCCTCTTGTCGATCGCGGGCTATTCGTACTCCGGAACCACCCCATGTGCCGTCCGCTTTCAGTATCCAAGGAAATCTCAATATTGCGCTGTTGCTTCGCAGATCCGCAATGTCGCGTATGGCACATGTACAGGGCGTGAGCACGCCGTTCTCCGCCGCCATTCGTAAAAGCTCATATCTTGAGGAAACAATGGAAAAACTGCCATGTGGGCCGAGAGAGGATTCGACTAATGCAGTGACCTTTTCCGATCCTTGCTTTCTTGCCACCGCATATAACTGGTGAAGGTCCAGCACTCCCAGATCATCGCAAGGAACGATGATGTCCGGTCGCGACGACTCGATCGCAGCTAATAATGATGAGATCGGCCGCGAACTGCTGTATCGATAGACATGACTGACAGCTCGAGTCTTGCGAGCCGGATGTCCGGGAAAGGGACAAAGCACAGAGACGTCACACGCAGTCTTGGCCAACTCGATAGCTACGCGTGCCGTCATCGGCCATCGATTGGTGTTTGTCAGTAAGACTCTAACATTCGAAGACATGGGTTTCGCATATCGTTCAGACTAAGTGGTCGGAGTCAACTGTTTGCGAGAAGACTTTACGGCTCTCGACCCGAGCTGCGCCCTTCGCCGAATCCCTAGAGAAGATCTTTTCTCGAACCTTCCGGCGGAGATGCCTGGAGAGCCGTTTGGCTGTGAAATCAGCACCGAAGGCGAAACGCATCATAGGCCCGAAGCTGTTCGCAGCGGCAGTTCCCACGAAATAGAGTCCCGGCACTGAAGATTCAAAATTCCGAGACAAAACCGGCGAGTTCTCGAAGCACTGAATCTTCTTCAACAGCTCTTGATGCAAGAACGCAAGACGCTCAAGATTAACGCGGTATCCACTAGCGGCAATCACGTGATCCCCTTGTATCGCGCTCTTGGTTCCGGCCTTGTCAATAATCTCAAGCACAATCTTGCCATTCGTCGTCATTGCCTTCGCAATCTCAAAACCAAGATGAAATGGAAACTTTCCAACAACTTGTTGTTTGACGAACCAGCCCGGAGCAGGACCAAGGGTGTTTCGCACTATTTTAAGCCTTAGCTCCCGAGGCAGGCAGTGGAACAAAAGTGGTGTGTTGGTATAGAAGAATAGTTTCCAGCCGGGTCCTATTCCTGTCAGTGGAGCGCGCAATGAATCGAGCAGAGAGCGTGGCTTGGGGGGATCATGAAAGCGCACCGTCTGGGTCCGTGCAATGAGTTGAACACGAGCGCCGGCCTCGTGCAGAAGAGCGCACATATCCAGGGCAGACGCTCCCGCGCCAATAACCAGAACATCGCGATCCTTGAAATGATCGACGGAACTATGCCGAGAACTGTGCGTTATCCAGTCATCCGAGAACTCCGAAAGCTCCGGAGGAATATAGCTGAAGTGGCTGATGCCAGCGGCTACAACTACCCTCGAAGAAGTAATAATCTCGCCGTCGTTTAAGCGAATCTCGAATCCGGCCGGGGTTTGGCGCAGACCGAGCACTTGTTTTTCTTCGAGTTCTGGAACAAAATTGCGCTGGAAAGCGCACCCGTAGGCAATGAAGGTCTCGATAGCTATCGGCGACCCGGTATGTGCATAGGGAATGTTTCTTTCCCTGCAATAGTCTTCGAGCGTGAAAATGCCGTCAGGATGAGATAAGGACGAAGCAAAGCCTTCCGACTTCAACCGCATTCCTTTCGGCATTTGCGTGGCCCAGGTTTGCATGGGCTTGCCAAAAATGCGAAAACTCGGGTTGAGAGACTTCAGGTGAGCTGCCAACGAAAGCCCATATGGTCCTCCGCCTATAACCACCACGTCTGTTGATGTTTCATTGGACTTGTTCATTGTCTTCTCTCCAATGGAGTGCTCGTTACCCTTGACCTGCCCGTGTTTTTCGCACCCGCGAACTTAAGACACTTTCCAGTTTTGCGCTTGAGGGAATGCCAGCTCAGGGTTCGCCGCTGTTCAAGCTCGCAACGGCTGGCCCGCACGCAATGCTTCCGCTTATTCCGCTGGATCATCAGCCCCGCATCTCGAAACACCCGACACACGCACTTTTGATTCCCATACTCCCGGGCGGCCCAGCAAAACATGCATTCGCCGATACCCAAAGCGCGGTTTCTCTCGCGTCAACTCCCCCAAGTCAGGTGCGCTACGAGGAAGATCCCCCGGCCGAATCGAGCCTATCGTTTGGCTGGGGAAAATGGGTACTTTGGTCCGTACGACAGCTGCCCGGAGGTACATGGCGATTATTGCGCCCTCATGATCCAATTCTGACGCTTTAATTCCAATATTCTGTGCACCTTAGTGTGTTGACCGGGTTGCCCTGGGTGTTAGCCTAGAATTTCGGCGTCTACCAAAAGGCAGACCCGTGGTATGCGATTCGACGCAAATAACGGCGGAAAGGCTCTTTCGTCCGACTGCTCGGATTGCTTCTAACAGGAGAACGCACATCTAATGAAGCACCGACTTCTTTTCTTGCTAATTTTGTTCAGTATCAGTGCCGAGGCGCAGAACTGGTCCACGTTCCTCGACTCTTCCCGTGCGATTGACTGGTCGAGTGCCGGATTCGCCATTCCGACCTATACGGTCAACTGCTCCCAACAGCCGACATTGCAGACCGGCTCCTCTAACGCTGCAGCCAATGCCACAGCCATTCAGAATGCCTTGGCCTCTTGCAACGCGACCCATAACGTCGTCAACATTCCTGCTGGGACCTACTACGCGACAGGACTCTATTTCGGAACGCAAGGTACACAAGTTCTAAGGGGAGCAGGCCCAAACTCTACGGACTTGATTTTTACCGCCGGGGTAAGCTGTTCCGGTGGACTGGCAGCCGGACTGTGCATGGTAGACGGGACGGCACGTTACAACGGTAGTCCCGAAGTTCTTCCGCCTTCCGGATCGATGCAATGCTTGTGGACCGGAGGGCTGTCTCAAGGTAGCACGACAATCACATTATCGAGTTGCGGCGGCACTCCTCCTCTTCACCAAACGATCATCCTCGATCAAGCCAACGATACCACCGATACGAAAGGCATCTACATCTGCGATACCAATATTGCGAACTGCGGATATGAAAGTTCATCTGGCGGTAACAACGATGGGCGGTTCATCAGCGGCGTGACGCACTCCCAGCAGCAAGTAACCTACGTGACCGGCGTGACCTCGCTGGGTGGCGGTTCCTACACGGTGACAATCTCACCCGGCGTCTACTTCAGCAACATCCGTTCTGCGCAGGCTCCCGGGGCATGGTGGCCCGGCTTTGTGCAGTACGATGGCATCGAAAATATGACCATCGACGGAACTTCTGTTAGTGGTAGCAATGTGGGGATGTACGACTGTTATCAATGTTGGATAAAGAATGTCCGTTCGCTCGATGCGGGTAGAAACCACGTCATGCTCTACCAGAGCGCGGACGATGTGATTCGAGATAGCTACTTTTACGAATCCCAGTCTCATTACTCGGAAAGCTACGTCGTTGAATCCGAAGAGTCGTCCGGTTTTCTGGTCGAAAACAACATCTTTCAGCAAGTGACCAACCCCACCATGTTTGGACAGGCCTCTGGGGCGGTGGTCGATTACAACTTCTCAATTGGAAACATCTATTCCGGTGCTAGCAACTGGATGACGCCCTCCTACGCTGCACACAACGCCGGAAACGAAATGAATCTTTTCGAGGGAAACAATTTCAATGGTATCTCGGCGGACGACGCGTGGGGATCAAGTGACCAGACGACCCTGTTCCGCAACGCATTGATTGGCTGGCAGACGACTCTGGTAAACGAGACAGTTCCGATCGTTCTGCGGGCCAATGTTCGCGCCTATAATGTTGTAGGCAATATCTTAGGTCAACCGGGATATCACACTCAGTATCAGACCTATGCCACTTCAACGAGCGGTGGAACAGGTGGCTCTGCCGAAAACACCAGTATCTACAGTTTAGGTTGGGCAGGAGAAGACGTATGTTCAGGGGGGTCTCTAACTACCTGCGACCCGCTCACATTCTCCACTTTGATGCGCTGGGGCAACTACGACACCGTAAACGCGGCTACGCAATGGAACTCGACAGAAGCGTCTCCGGCTGCGGTTCCGTATGTCAATGCGAACTTCACGTCGTCTTATTTTTCGTCATTGGCGCATACACTTCCCAACTCACTCTACTACAGCTCCCAGCCCTCCTGGTGGCCGTCCACTGCGGCATGGCCCCCAATCGGCCCAGGCGTGACAGGAGGTAATATCGCCGAATGCAGCGGCGGAACTTATGCGGGGGCGCAGGCTGTTTCTTCGAGCCAATGCACCGGTGGTACGCTGAAAACAGCATGGGGCTCCTACGTCAATGCGATTCCTGCGCAGGTTTGTTATCTTAACCTTATGAACGGCCCGCCGGACGGTAGCGGAAGCGGGCTGAGCTTCGACGCCAGCCAGTGCTATTCGGCCTCTGGGACTGGCCCTCAGGCCCCGACGGGGCTTACGGCCACCGTGAATTGAGGAGGCGGCTCCGGTGACGGTCACGAGGCCGCGATTTTCTCCCCCCACCCGCGAAGTGGCCGGCAGCCAGCTCTCTGCGGTTCTGTTGCCGGCTGGCTCATAAATTATGCTCCAACGGCCTCGGCGGCTGGCCTTGTGTCTTTCGTTGCCGGGGCCAACTCGCGGAGTAGGCTGGCAAGCTGGCGCAGCGGCGCCAGGCCCCGATGAAAAAGGATGACTCCAGCCAAATAAAGTGCGCCAAACAGTATTGAAACGATCAAGGTTGCCGCTAGTGCAGCGCCCGTACTTGAAGGACTGTCCCAGAATGACGTGCCTCGAATGATGCCGGCAGTAGCGAGGCCCGCTACGAGCGCCGCAGCCGCGTACCTCCAGATCGCGGTAATCAAATCTGAAACCGCAAGCCCGATTGGTCGTCCTGCATACCAGAAGCCCGGCACCAAAAGGGTCCAAAAGGACACGCTCCAAGCCGCGGCAACTCCTTCCGGCCCCCACCGCAATACCAGCAGAAACAAGCATGTGGTAACTGTCAGTTGGAAAAGAGACCAGCGAAGCCAGCGCCCTGGTTTCCCGATGGAAAGATGGATCCAGCCGAAAGTGTGACAGAGAAGCATGACTCCGATTCCCGGTCCAAAAAGCTCGAAGATTCTGCCGGCTTCCGACCATTTCGGTCCAAGTACCAGCCTGACAACGTCCTTTCCCACCAAGGTAAGATCGGCACTCATTGCCATGCCCGCGAAAGCGACCATCCCCAGCGAATTGGCCAGGTACCGCCGGAAGCGAACATGGTCCTGATTCAGTCGGCTCAACGCCGCCAGTGCTACATTGCTAAGCGGCGCTGTGAGTTGGCTGGCTGAAAGCGCGAACAAATCAAAAGCCTTTTTGTAGAATCCAAGGGCCACCGCATTAAATCGCCAGCCTACCAGCAGATTGTCGATATTCAAGGTGGAGTAGTTGAGGCTGAACTGCCCGTACACCTTCGCCGCGAACCGTACTATGGCACCGGTCTTTTCCGTCCGTCGCGGCAAGCTGGGCATCCATCTGCAAAGCCACAACGCGCCGACCGTCACGCTGAGCTGTTGCGCAACAATTCCCGCCACCAGCGCCCAATATCCCCAGCCTCTCAGGGCCAGCACGATCGCGACAGCGGTATTTGCCACGCGCCCCACCACGTCATTGGTGGAAGTCGCGGCAAAGCGCATGGCACGCTTTAGAAGAGCCAAATGTACGACGGAAACTGCCGCAATGAAGATCCCCACCGAAAGGCCCGTGGCAATCTTCGCTACCAGCGGATTTCCGTAGAATCGCACCAGCAACGACCCCGCCGCGGCGAAAGCGATTGCCAGTATTAGACCAGCACCCGAATTGAGCCAGAACAAGTTGCTGGCAGTGTAATGGTCTATTTGCTCGAAATGGATGACCGCCTCAGTAAACCCGTTGAGGCCAAAACTGGCCACGAGGAGGCTGAAGGTGGTAACCATCGTGACGACGCCAAAATCGGACGGCGTCAGCAGTCTGGCTAGAATAACCGTGCTCACCAGTTGGGCGGCAAGAGAAAGCCCCGAAGCTGTTATTGATGCAGCAGCGCCCCGAACCGCCATCCCTCGCAATTCGTCGCCCCCAGCTCTAGTGGGAAAGGCGCCGGTGCCGTCGAACGGGTATAGGAGCTGCAGCCCCCTGGGCTGCGCGTCGACGGGGGCGGACCTTCCCAAAATCACCTCGCGCGCTCCACCTGCAGCATCTTGGGCGGAGCAAGATCGGGCTTTGCTCCCCGCCCCAAGACCCAATTCAGGACGCTGGTAGTGCTCTGTGCCTTCGCATCCCAAGTCAGGGATTCTCGAGCGTAGGTCATACCTTGCTGCCGCAGGCGATAAAGGAGACTTCGATCGATCGCAAGACCCGCTAAGATGCCCTCGATCTGGGACACAATATCGCTTTCAGTTGTAAGAGGCACTTTGTACCCTACGTCGGCATAGACAATATCTCCAGGCCCACCAAAGTCTGCGACTACGGGAACAGTGCCGCTCGCGAGAGCTTCGAAGATTACGCCCGCACCGTTATCGCGAAGGGTTGGGAAAACCATTACGTCGGCTGATCGCATGCGGCTGAGCACATCATCATGGCTCAGCCAGCCACAGAAGGAGACCGCATTCCCAAGTCCAAGCGAACTTGCGAGTTCTTCGAGGCGCTTTCGTTCCGGGCCGTCACCAACCACGGTGAAGCGCGCCAAATCATTCCGCAAAAGGCTAGCAGCCCCGCGCAAAGCAAGGTCGCATGCCTTCCGTGGTACGAGACCACCAACGAATATCAACTCGAGTCTGGCGATCTGTTTCGTTTTGCGTAAGTCGTCGGAACAGACGGAGCTCGCGATGCCGGGCTCCGGAATGAAGAATAGTTTGTCACGATATGCGGCAAACTCCGAGTAGGTTTGAGAGGAGGCGGCTATGATGGCTGCCGCGTGACGGTAGGTGGATCGGGCAAAGGGAAGCAACCGATAAACATTTCTCAAGCCAGCGATCCATTCCCTCTGCTTCTTGAGTTGAGTAAAACCGGACGGCCAGGGCAGGCCGCCGTTGAGAGGTCCGATTACGAAAGGGATAGGCCCATTTCGAAGAAAGAAAGCGAATGGGCTCGGCATACTCGGGGTCATCGGTACTAGGCGGAGGACGACGTCGAACTCACGCGCAAGAATGCGACACCGCAACTTTCGCCACGCCTGCAGCTCAAAGGCAATACTGAACGGATATTTGAAAGCCGTCAACGCCTGACTGTCATAGTTGGATTTGAAGATCGAGCGAAACGACCACGCGAAGATACGGTCGAGCAGAGGCGTCCGGACCACCTCGATGGCGCGAAAGGGTGCTTTTGCACGGCTCAGAGCGTCCGAGACCGACGACCGGGCAACCAAGGTGACATCATGAAGCTGGGCGAGCGCAGCAGCGTGAGAATAAGTAACAAAAGGAATGCTGATCTGCTCCGGATTGCAGTCCGGCCCTAACACCAAAACACGCAAGCGATTCATAAAATTCTTTAGTCAGTGCGCTTGAGGATCGCAGATTCGATCTGGATCCCAATTACCAGGCACCTGGTTTCTCAAGAACTCGGTACCAATTTCTGCCTATGACAGGAAGACGGTGTCACTCTGGACACCCATGTTTCTGGTTTTGAATTTCAAACTCGCGGATTCGTGCGGCGAAACGTGCTAGCTATTTACTCAGTTCACGCGTGGTTTTACTCCACTCTCCTGCGTTCGTCGATAAACGTGAAGTCCACCAAATTTCCAGCTCAGGAATCCGAGATTAGTACTTCCCAAAAAAGGTGGATCTGCAGGAGCAAGGCCCTGGCCCGTGTCTTGCCATGTCCCACCAAGAGCTTTGGTTACATCAGATGCCCATTCCCGCCGAATTAGAACCACATCGAAAGCCTTCTTTTGCTGTTGCGACATTAACGGAATGATCTCCAGATCAGGATTTGGAAAGTACGCGTCCCGCACACGCGCCCTCACAGCTTCGTAAGCCATAGGCTCGGTATAAACTATGTCATCCGGATACACAGATTGATTCACAAACTTCTGTATCCGTCCGTAGTTGTGATCGTGTCGTGCGCTGACGTAGGCAACCATATTGGCAACAGCACCAAAAACAAAGCTCATACAACACAACAGCAACGCAATCTTTCTGCCGGTGCCCGGCTCAGACAACGATAGACCAGAACAGACTGCTACGGCAACCGGAATCACAATCATGTAGCTGTAGTAGGTTGGAAACTTCGCCACGAGCAGAAGCACGCTGGTGAGGCAAACCGCCAACAGAAGGCCGTAACATATAGGAGAGCGATATGTAACTCGTCGATCCCGCCTCAGAGTCATAAATAAGAGCACCCCGGCGGCAAAAAGAAATGGGAAGCTAAAGTCTTTAGGGATGTAATTGCCATGGTTGAATTTTCCTTGGCTGATCAGTGCGTGAAAGAATCCAGAGCTCCTTTGTGCGATCCGGAGAAACTCAAGAAATCTCGATAACCTCCCACATTCGAACAGCGCGGCCAAAAAGATAACTCCACCACAGACGATCGAGACGTACGACGCAGCAATCTCTGGCCAGTAGCGCCATCCAAAAACTATTAACAACACGACACCTGCGACAAAAATCAGGGGCAAGAATTGCGGTCCCGCCCACGGACTAAACAAACAGATCCCCGACAGTGAAGCTATCCGTGTTCGCTTGTCTTTGATGGACATTACCCAAAGAATACCTGCCATCAGCAAAGCACCAAAACCATCGTACCGTCCTGATCTGTAAGCGAAAATCATGCCGTACTCAGTCGCTAGTAGCGGCAGCAGGAATAAACGCCAACGCCAACTCGAAACAATCCCAAGCCTCTTCACAGCTGACCACAACACAAGAAGTGATGCAGTCATGCAAATTATATCGGCGCTCCGAATCGATCGAAGAGATGATCCAAAAAGCCTGAACCAGCCAACTAATAAGAATGGATACATAACGACGATCTCAGAAAAACGTACCTGAAACCCCAGGCCGTGAACGAAATTAATCGCTGGTTCCGCGATCATCGCTTCGTCCGTGTTCGGATAGGGATAGGACGTCGCCGTTAGAACATTAAAAAGAAGAAACGCAATGATGAAGAGGTAGGCACAATACACTTCATAGTACTCTTCAGACCAGCGGCTCATGGTTATCCTCCGAGTAAGTCTATGATCCCTTGACCGCGTAGTCTGGCTAATCACGAGTAGATCTCTAAATCGATCGGAAATCGATGATCCGGGCACATTAGCACCTGCTCGGTGGCACGGACATCACTCGTTGAAGCGGGTCGTGATAACTGCCTACCCCCGTGACTCTGACGGCTGCCGAGTTTAGGAGCAAAGTACGTCGGAACGGCGACGGTCGCCAACAGAAAAGCGATCCACGGAGGTCCCATCATCCTGAATGCTGCCTCTGTCAATGCGTTGGTAACGGCTGCGAAGAAAAAAGCCATCCTGAGACTGCCGAACTCGGGATGGCGGCGATAGCCGGCGATCACGTTTCTGTAACCCGTCGCGATCAGGACACCCAGCAAGATCGCGCCCACCCATCCCAAAGTTAGAACAATCTCAACATAGCCATTGTGAGCTTCGTTGAGGTGAAGTCCAGGAATTGCGTCCCACATTTCCTGGAGCCGAGTACCCAACCAAAAACTCTCATATCCAGCACCAACCAAGCGATTGTTCCGTACCGTAAGGGCGGCATGCCAGATTTCCGTCCGGCCCGTAAGCGTAGGGTTCCGTCCCAAATCCGCGATTAAGCTCCCCGAGGATTCGAAGAAAAGCGCATAGACGGTACAGGAAAGCAACCCCGCAATGAGGAGATGTATCAATACGCGTCTGCGGCGGAAGACGGGCCTCATCGAAAGTAGCATTACGATGCTGGCCATACTGAGTGCGCAAATCGACGTCATTGAGTTGCAGGTCCACAACAACCAGACGACCATCGCCAGGATCGCACCGATCGCGAACAGGCGCTGCTTGCGATGGCGGTCGTCCCGATCACTATATACGCTGCGCAGACGCCAAAGGAGGACCAGACCAAGGAAATCGCACAATTCCCCCAGGCCGTTCTTCTGCGTGGCAACGCCAACCGGCTCCATGGTCCAGCTCAAAGTCAGCACGCGCCCCAGTTGCGGATAGTACTTGATATAGAGAACCGACAGGGGCACGAGCACGAACCCAAGCCGCGTGAACAGACGTTTGATAGCGTCCGGCGCGCTCTCCTCAGTCAGCACAATCAAGACCATAATCAGGTCTCCAATCCCCTTGACCCAATGCTTGAGTGTAACCAGTGGATAATCAGACCAGGTGATGCTGAGTGCCGCGTACGAGAAGAACAGGCAAATCGGCCAATTTTGAAGCAAGACGGAACCCACTCGTCGCCACCGACCTATAACCACGATCAGCGCGGCAACCTCGAGAACTATAAAAACGGCCCGGTCAATGGGGCTACCCTCAATATAGGCACTGGACATGTCTGCCGGCGGCGAGCTACCCAACCATTGCGACGCCGATCGCGAGAGACAAAAGAACAGCCACAGTGTTGGAATCCAAAGAGCCCCGGATTCTCGAAGAGTCTTGTCGCGATCGAAAAAGAAGAGGCCGGCGATGCCAATCGCGAAAATAATGGCGGCTAGTGGAGGAGACATTAAATACGTCTTACGTGCGGCAGATTTCTCGTTGCAGCGGCGACGTACCGACCCAACGACGGTGCCCAAAGAGCGGATCTACGATCTTAGAATCGGTAGCTCAGTTACATTCACAACAAAGTCTCATTGACCGCCTGACATACAGAGTCTGTCAGCGAAACTATTGAAGAGGGTGCGCTTAATGGCTGCTGCTCACGGGCACAGTCATCGTCGATGAAAAGACGGTGCATCAACTCAAGTGAGAGCAGCTTGTGAATCGCGGTCGTATAGTTGCGTTCGCCTTTCACATGGCGCATTACCACGGCTTCCACCGACTTACGATCCAGGTAGGGTCGGGATAGCGTCACTGGATCAAGCAGCATTTCCTTGACATATTTAGAGAGCGCATCACGGTACCATACGCGGAAATGATAGAACTTGTGACGCCCAAGCCACAGTCGTTCCAGCCGTAACGGGGCAAACAGGTGGTCGATTTGCGCGATCCATTGCGGCATGCCATAGTCATACGCGTACTCAGCCTTGAAGGTAAATGTCATGTACTGGCGGACCAAGTTGGCGGGCAGAATGCCGCCTTCTGCTGCCACCCCGAAATCCGTTCGAATCCGGCGCAATACGGGGTTGCCATCTTCAATCAGACGCAAGGAGATTTCATTCGACAGCGTTGCACATGCCGGTGCTCGAAATACGGTCTTGACAAACTCATTGTCGAGATACGGGGAACGCAGGGCAAGTTGGGTCTGCTCCAGAGCCTGCAACCCATAATGGTGCCACGGTGCCTGCTTGAACACCGCGAACGACAGCGGGTGCCCGGATAGCTGCCGGTTAAAAACCTCCTGGGCCTTGTGGACGTGGCCGAAGAAATCTGGGGCAAACAGGCCCGCAACAGGTTGAACCGGCTTAAAGGCCCGTACGCGGCGGAGTACTTCGCCGCCATAATTGCCAGTCATCCGTACAGGCGCAATCTGAGCCGCACGTTCGTTGACATATAAGTCGGGAGAAGCGGTCGCTCCCACGCATCCGTCGGTTAAGTACACTGTGCGTTCTAGGTAACGTGGAAATTGGCGCAGAAAGTCCTCGCCCACCGGAATCACCTGATGCGACTGGCCCACTGCGGCAGCGACTTTCCGCGCCAGCAACACATCTTGGCAATCCCGAAACATCCCTCCGAATGAATAACACGGAAGCTGGCCGGGTTGGAATCTCTGCCATGCCATGATCATTCTGGTGTCGAGGCCGCCGGTAAGCGATATTCCGACCTTCTCCGTTCCGGCGAAGTACCGCGGGAGAATACTCACAAAAGTCTGCTTCAATTCCTGATAGTACAGATCCGGGGTAAGACTATCCTGCCGTTCCCACTCTTCTGGATCAAAGTATGAATCTTTGCGTACTACGCCCCCATGCTTAAATACCCAAGCCGAGCCGGACGGCAGCACGCTGATGCTCTCGAATATGGTTTTGTTTTCGAGCACACAGCCATGACTCACGTATTCAGCTAATCCATCGACAGACACCCTCCGCAGCTCCGGACAAACCGCGAGCAATGCTTTCGCTTCCGCCGCAAAATAGAAATCGTCGCCGGATTCGTGGTAATAAAGACGACTCATGCCATAACGATCATTAAACAGGGTTGCAATCTGACGAGCGCGATCAACTACTACGCCATGAAATCGGCCATTCAATCTGGCAAAAAAACCGTCCCGATCTTCTTCATATAAGTGCGGCAAGTATGACGCACTGTTGCCCCGTAGGTCGTGTCCACGTTTCTTTAGCTCGGTCGCAAGTTCGGGCTCCTGGTAATCTTCACCCGCAAATGTTAGTACGACGTCGCCGCGCTCATTGCAGATGGGCATCCCATCGGAGAAAGATCCTTTACGACTCACCCAGCCGACATACACCCCGAGTTCTTCGTCGACCCAAGTACCTGAGTTGTAAAAGACCTCGTGCCGGAGGGAGTTGAGCATAGCGAGCAACTGGCGCTCAGCACCCTGTCGAGGTCGATTTGTTGTTAGTCCGACGATTCCGGGCATTGTACTAGATAGCCTCCGCGGAATTTAAGCGACGGTTGTACCAGGCTTCGCGATACTCACGCAGTTTTCCGGCGATAGATTCGGGAATACGGTCAACGAATCTGTGATGCATACCTAACCGAAACGCCAGCTTACCCCACTGGGTAAGCGGAACGTAGTAGCGCGGCACATCAACGCGCACAAACGCATTGCGCTCCTTGAAATCGCTCAGCCCACTCTTTTGCTTATTGCCGTACGCAAAATTCGAATACACCAGGTGTCTTATTCCGCGTTGCGCACAGGAGCGCACTGCGTGCGCCACCAAGGCGTTCGTGGGCGCTTTATCACGATGCGCAATCATTGAGACAATGTTCATTAAGCCTGCCTGCGTGCGGGTCTGATCGTGAACCAACTTGATGAATCCAATCAGCAAGTCACCAACGTATGCGCCAACAAAAATGCTATTGCTGAGGTAAGTCGCTTCCTCCCGATAAACGGTGTCGTAATCCTTTCCGTAATGGGGAAAGCGGCGGCCCTGGCGGATGGGCGTTTCGCTATAAATGGCCCAGATGCCTCTTGCCAAGGAATGGTCAAACTCCACCTCGCGGAGCACCACTCCCTTTTTTCCCGCCTGCTTTGCCTTGTTGCGCGCTTTAAACCCAATCTGCTTGTTCCACCAATCATCGAAGGAGGTGATGGATACTACGGCCATGTTGTCCCATTCCATGGGATAGGTGTATTTGGGCTCGGGTTCCGAGACTCGCTGCAAGAAGGTGAACAAGTCTGCCTTGCGCTTCGACTTCTTCAAGTGCTCGATCACGGTAGATGGGTCGTCGAGGAAAAGGTATTTGTCCGCATCCAGAGAAGCGATACGTACACCGCGTCCGGCAACCCTGATCTGCTGGTGGCAAATGTCAAATGGCGAATTCACATCAACTCCTTTCAAGCCAGCACTTTCGTTCACTTTGGGATCGTGATGGCTACTCCGTGACGTATTCGCTCTTGACGGGATTTAGGCCCACCAATGCGAGCAGTGCGCCGAGGTGGTCAAAGAGACGAACCAGCAGGCTCATAAAATGGTGATATCCGATGAGGAGTGAAAACGGCAGCGCGACAGTGTACAGAGGCACAGCCGTAATGGATTTCACGATGTTCCGAAATCCAAACGTCGGATGCAACACCGCCGTAGCCCCGCGAAGCAGGGCTCGCCGCAGCATGACGCCGCACTTCCAGCGTGATGGCGGCACCGTCTCATATACCACCGCTTCATCGCACCAAATAAAAGTGCGCCCTTGGCCCATTTTACGACGAAAGAAATCCTGGTCCTCGCCGGCGCGAAATTCTGGACGGAATGGCGCCTCGCCAGCGTCAAAGACACGTCTGTCCAGCAATAAGTTGCCGGTTCGACACTCCATCCATCCCATTACGAACCCAGTTTCATGCCTTGGGCGAACGTAAAAATTGCTCTTCACCACCCAGCGCGGGGGTGTTTCATCAAAATGCCGCAACACAGGCCCCAGTACGCCATCCACTTGATGCTGCGTGCAGGCTTGGAAAAGGTTCAGTAGCCAGCCTTCGCAGGGAAATTCGTCGTCATCAATAAAAGCGACGAACTCACCATTCGCGATCTCCACTGCCTTATTCCGAGCGCGAGCGATGTTCTGGCGCGGTTCATTGCTGTACATTATCGGAACCTTAGAAACTGCCTTCAATTCGTTTACGGTAACTTCCGCCGTGCGCTGGTCATCATTGTCCACGACCACGATGGAATAACCGAAAATGCCGCAAGTGTCCTGCTTCAGCAACTCGAGCACAAGTCGCCTCAAGAGTGCCGGGCGTCGATACGTGCAAACGCAAACCGCGATATGCTCGATATCTCCCGATTTGTATGAGTTCATAACCTGCGTTTTTGTCATGAATTCGCTGGCTCGAAGCATCAGCACAGACGATTGAGGCCGTTCTGCTCGATCCACCATATTTGGAACACTTCGTTTGAAATTTGGCGGAGAGGGAAGGGACTCGAACCCTCGGATGGATTTTTCCACCACAACCAGGAAAACCTAGCTGCTGCCTTGCCAGCGGCGACCTCTCCGAAGTACGTCGGAACTCTTAGTTGAAGCAGTGAGAAAATGATGCCAGCTCGACGACATCCTTCCATTGCGAGAAAGCTCCTGAATTCAAGAACCCAAATTCGTCAGGGTTGACTGGGTGAGTTTCCACCTCCACTACCGAGTTCGAGGCCAGGCCACCAATTGTTTTCAGACGAATGGGACTGAGCGGGGGCAAGGAGAAGAAAAAATCTGTAATACGGTAACGCCTTGCCAGCATTGAGTTAATAACACCCCGCCAACAAAGATTCACAAGACCCTTTTCTCCTCGCAGAAATGAAAAACTTCGACGTACGATCGTTCCGGCAGGCAAAAGTCCTCCCATTAGAACGTTCGGGCAGAGATGCATATGATGATGGCCGTCCACTCGGGCAGGCTGAACTCCGTACAGTCTCTCGTACTCTTCGATTTGCGACCTCAGCACGTAGTCGAACGATTCTGTTAATCCTGGATGGTACCAAACCTTTGCCAGCCGGTTGGAGGTAAGGTGTTTGGCTAGTTTCCCTTGGTGTCCTTGCAATTTCGGATTGCAGTATCGTCCGGAAAAGGGAGATGTGAAATTGATGTGTAGACCTGTATCGACGCCGTATTCCTGTGCCAAGCTAGCGGCGCGCTCAGAATCGGCCATGAAGACCATCGCGCTTGCTGACGAAACCGTATGGTTGGTGACGCATAACAGTATGCGATCCGTGTTTTTACGATCTCTACCCCAATCGTCGGCATTCACGATAAGAATGCCTGTCCTCAGATTACGTTTAGCAGTGATATCCATAAGAGTCTGCACGAGAAAGGACGACGAGCTACCTCTCGACCCCAATTGTGTTTGACACGATTCGTTGGATCCCTGCCAGATTGCAGAGCCTGGCCATTTGCTCCCGTCTGACGAATCTTCTGACCTGGTGCGGTACTGTCCCTGGCTCATTCTTAAGAAATGCCCACAGATATCCGCTTAACAAAGCGAAGCCACCAATGAGGAATGGCCGCTTCTGTATCTGGTAAAGCGTTCGCGCGATTTCCCAAATTGGGTGGTTGCCAAACTCATAGTCTTTGACACCATACTTGAATTTGGCTTGCAGAATCCCCTTCTCGGCCGTGCCCATTTCGCGATGGTGATTGCAAACCTTATCGGTAAACGTACGCGTTTTCCAGCCTTTCATCCTGGCGGTGAGGACGGCCAAATAGTCGATACCTCCTCCCTTCATCGGGTGGTACCCACCGATCTCTTCGAAGCAGTTACGTCGAAAGACCTGACACGCACCGGATACATGTTCGATGTTCACGAAGCGATAATCGTAAACTCCGTTTGGGCCGTCACAAAAAGGGGTCCCGACAATTCCAAGCTTCGGGTCCGAGTGGAGTTTTTCGAGTAAATACGAGAAATACTCAGAATCGAAGGATATGTCTGCGTCAAGGCTGACGATGATTCCAAAAGGAAGGTCAACTACCATTGCCAATCCAACGTTGAAGGCGTGAACCTTCCCGGCGAAATTGCGCTCCCGATGCTCCGGCATTCGCACCAGCTCGATCCACGGATGCTCGGAGGCGCACTTCTTCACAATCTCGTCTGTACCGTCAGTCGAACCGTCGCTGACAATCACCCACTTCAGAGGCAAGACCGTCTGCGCCATGACAGATTGCAGCGTCATCTCGATGAACTGAGCCTCGTTCCTCGCCGGGGTGATAATCACGTAGCTCGAGGTTTTTGCCATGACCCTGAATGGTAAACGCTCAGACGATCTATACTCTCGGTCCGGTGACTTCCAGGCGGCTTGATTGATGCTCTACAAAGCGGCGAGCTTCGTTGGCCACAGCAGCCTGCTGCTCGGCTCTCAGCTGCGGGAACATAGGAAGAGAAACAATCTCGCCCGCAATTCGTTCAGTAATCGGGAAACTTCCAGCCTTATAACCCAAGGATTTGTATGCTTTCTGCAAGTGCAGCGGAATGGGATAATGAATTCCCGATCCGATTCCGGCAGCTTTCAAGTGGGCCATCAGACCTTCGCGGTCGGCAACTCGTACGACGTACAGGTGATACACAGCACGCGACCAGGAAGGCTCGAATGGAATCTGAACGCAAGTGCTGTTCTCGAACAGACTTTTGTACTCAGCCGCGCGTTCGCGGCGCTGTTCATTCCACCCGGCTAAGTGTTTCAGCTTGACGCCCAGAATTCCGGTCTGAATCGAATCCAGACGCCCGTTATAACCCTCCATATCGTGGTAATACTTCTTCGCTTGACCATGGTCGCGGAGCATCTTGCATACCTTGGCAATCTTTGGATCGTTGGTCGTAATGGCCCCACCCTCGCCACAGGCTCCGAGGTTCTTGCCTGGATAAAAGCTGAAACCGGCGGCACGCCCCATCGAGCCCGCCTTGAACCAGCGATTGTGCTTGCGGGAGAAATACTCGGCGCCATGAGCCTGGCAGGCGTCTTCGATCACGATCAAGTGATAGTGCTCGGCCAACCCAAGAATGGGATCCATGTCCACCATTTGCCCGTAGAGATGGACAGGGACAATGGCCGTCACCGGCCGGCCGTTGCGTTTGCTGATAAGCCGACCCTCCTTCTCGATGCATTGATCTTCCAAGTATGTGCGCAACTTGATCGGATCCATGTTGTAAGTGCTCTCGGCAACATCGACGAATTCAGGTTGCGCCCCAGCCTGTGAAATCGCTTCCGTGGTGGCGATGAAAGTGTTCGGAACCGTGACCACCACATCACCTCGTTTGACACCGGCTGCGATCAGCGCAAAGCGTAGAGCGTCGGTGCCGCTGTTAACCGCGACCGCATGTTCTGTGCTGCAGAACCCTGCAAATTCACCCTCGAAATTCTCGACCATGGCGCCGCCGATAAACCCCGCGGTTCGCAACGCGTTTTGGAAGACCGCCGTCAATTCCTGCTCGAGTTCGACGTGCGGCGTAACCAGATCCAGAAAAGGAATGCCGTGTGACTCACTCATTTAATGAACTCCGCTATTAAATTTGACGAAAGATTTTCGCCGGGTTGCCGGCAACGATGGTGTTAGGGGGAACGTCTTTTGTGACAACCGCGCCCGCTCCGACAATCGCGTTTTCGCCGATGCAGAGGTTGGAAAGGATGGTGGCACCAGATCCGATTGAGGCGCCTTTCTTAATAATTGTCTTTTCGACCTTCCAGTCGGCTTCGGTTTGCAGATTTCCGCCAGCGGTAGCACGGGGATAAGAATCGTTGATAAACATCACCCCATGGCCCACGAAGACATTGTCTTCAATAGTTACCCCTTCGCAGATGAAAGTATGACTGGAAATCTTGCACCGCTTCCCGACGCTCGCGTTCTTCTGAATCTCCACGAAGGCACCTATCTTCGTTTCATCGCCAATCTCGCAACCATACAGATTGATGAATCGGGACAGCTTGACATCGCGTCCCAACTTCACGCTGGGCGCGATACAGAGATAGTTATCCATAGCTACTTCCGGTTGATTCAATTGATTTTCCATATTAGGCAGGAATACTCTGCGAAACCGCGCTCGTACCGATTATGCCTTCCGGGCTCGCGGCTCGATGGGGTTTTAGTGAGGCGGAGAGAACAGGCGGCTCAAGTTTTACAGGTAGACGACCTCGCCTCTCTTGGAAAGCGACTGATTGGCCGCCTCGAGCATACGGACAACCTTCAAGCCCGCGTGCCCGTCGTTGAATGGTTCTGTATCCTTCGTGATGCACTCAATAAAATAATTTAGTTCTACCTTCAAGGCTTCGACCTGTTCAACTTGCGGAGCCCACATATCGCCGGAGCGATAGCTGACCAGACGGTTGTAGACCCCTTCCTGGCTTTTGACATCGACACCTTTGTCGTAAATCTTCAATTTCTCATCCGCTTCCAGATCATTCCATACCAGCATTTTCTTTTCCCCGCCGATCAGTGTCGTACGAATCTTGACTGGCGAAATCCAATTGACGTTGATGTGCGCGATCACCTTGTTTGGAAAGTAGATGGTAAGAAATGCAATGTCCTCATGTCCGTTCAAATGAGTCTGACCAGTCGCCGAAATGGCCTCAGGTAACTCCTTGATAACATTGTCGATAATCGACAGGTCATGGGGCGCTAAATCCCAAATCACGTTAATATCGTGCTGGAAGAGGCCCAGGTTAACCCGGGTCGAATCGTAATAATAAACCTTTCCCAGCACTCCTTCGTTAAGCAGTTGACGGATTTTCCTAACCGCGCCCGTGAACAGGAAGGTGTGGTCCACCATGATTTTCAGATTCTTACGGGCGGCCAGATTGATCAATTCTTCTGCCTGCGCCGCGTTGCTGGTGAACGGCTTTTCTACAAAAACGTGTTTCCCGTTTTCGAGCGCCGCCTTCGTCAGTTCATAGTGGGTCCATACCGGTGTGACAATCGCAACCGCATCAATGTCGGGAGAAGCAATCAGGTCGGCGCTGTCTGGCGAAATAAGAGCCTGTGGATACGCCTTCGCTGCCCTTTTTAGTGCGGCGCTGCTCTTATCGCTGATGGCAACAACTTTGGAGGTGTCCATCTGGTCGAGATTCCTCACTACGTTCGGCCCCCAATACCCATACCCGATGACACCGAACTTCACCGTCTCGGTCTTGGTTTGACGTATTTGTAGATTGTCCGGTTTTGCAAGATAGGTGCTCATTTGAACCTCTTTTGACTCTCAGATTAACGGGGAGGGCGGGAATGGGGAGCGGTAGGGTAGATCTAATGTGCGCCCTCACCAAGCACTACGGCGCGCGGGGTACGAAGCAAGATTTTGATGTCCAGCCAAGGCGACCAGACTCGGGCGTATTGCAAATCGAGCCGAACCATCTCATCGAACGTCACGCGGCTTCGGCCATTCACTTGCCACAAACCAGTGATTCCAGGCTTCACTTCCAGCACCCGCCGCCGGTGCCATGTCTGGTACGCCCTGACCTCATATGGAATCGCCGGACGAGGCCCAACTAGCGACATATCGCCCCAAAGAACATTGAAGAACTGGGGCATCTCATCCAGACTGGTTCTGCGCAAAAACGACCCTACTCGTGTAATACGATTATCATTCGTCAGCTTGAACACACCCTCGCCGTCCCCATCCGCTGATTTTCGCTCCGCCTGGCCGGCGATGAGTTTCCTAACGTATTCCTCGTGAACGCGAGAATCATTGTCGACTGTCATCGAGCGAAATTTGAGAAACGTGAATCGTTTTCCATATTGCCCAATTCTCTGCTGCTTGAAGAGTATTGGTCCCTTCGAGGTCGCTTTAATCGCTGCCGCGATCATAAACAACACTGGGGAAAAAACGATCACTGCCAAAATGCTGCCGACAATATCGAGCATTCGCTTCATAGCCGACAGCAACCGGCGATTGTTGTGATGCCGGGCAAGGTCGGGATATAAGGCAGGATTGCTCGGGCGTCCGTCGGTTTCGTGATCCCACTCATCCGGGAAGAAGTGGAATGAAATACTGATCTGATTGAATTGCTCAAACGTGAGGTTATCTCGCAATGTCGCGCTTACTCGCGCTAGCATCGTGCTGAGTGTCACGGTCTTGTCGTCGGATTCAAGATCCGTAAACATCACGCCTACGACTATCCCGTCTTCGTACCACCCAGTTATATCTGTCTCTCTTGTAGACGCCAGCAGCGCCGACACAACGCTGTTGAGCGCCTTGCTGCTTTTAGTCGACTGCTGTTGATTGCCTCCATCCAGCAACATCAACAAGAAGGGTTTTCGCGAGCGTTCTGTTCTCTTGCGCTCGATCGAGATCATCCGATGAAAAGCTTCTTCACCAAGGACCGTGCGTTCATTCTCCGCACCGGAGCGCTTTACGAACGATCGGCGAGTAGATCCAGAAACCGAGTTTCGCAAAGTCAATGTATGTTCTCCTTGTTGGGTTCAGTTTGCTCGATGTCAGGGTTTGGGAGATTTACGAGTGTTCAGGAATGATAACGACCCGGTCCACGCAGTTACGGTTGCGGTAATGAGCAGATGGTCTATTGCCGGGGATTGGTTTCCGGCGCTGAAGCAGCTTTCGGTTTGTAGTGATAGTAGTAATCGTTGTGGGAAGAGTTCGCAGAGCAGTTCATGAGGGATCCGATTAGCTTCGATTTCTCAATCGCTTCAATGCCCTGTTGCAAATGGCGCTTCTCGCTTGTCCCCTGCCGCACGACGAGGAGAACGCCGTCAACCACCCGCATCCAAACGCTGGTGTCCGCAAGAGGTAACACCGGCGGGGAATCGACGACGATCCAATCGAACCAGGCTGTTAATTGGTCCATCATCGATGAGAGTCTGCCGGATTGCATGAGTTCCAATGGATTCCGCGGGGTGCTCCCCGCTGGCAACATCCACAGGCCCGTTTCCTCAAGGTGGTAAATGCTCTCGGCCGGTCCAATGTCACCTTGCAACCATTCGCAGAGACCCGGAAGTTTCCCCAACCCGAACATATGTTCCAATGACGGCCGCCGCAGATCGCCGTCCAACAATAAAGTTCTTTGTTTTGCCCTCCGTGCAAGAGTGCACGCTAAGTTTGCGGCGACTGTGCTCTTCCCTTCTTGCGGAACCGAACTCGTAATCAACACTTTTTGTAGTGATCGTTTTTGTCGCGCCTGCCGCAACCGTACAGCAAGAAAACGGAATTTCTCGGCGGCCAAACCTTCCTTATCAGTAATAGAAACCAGTCGACTCTGGGGCGACACCATAACCCGCAATGAGCGGAATTGGCGGAACTGGTCGATCTGCGTTTGCGCATCTCTTCGATCGGGTCCCTCAAAATCTTCCGAGTCCCCAGGTGCCGATGTGGCCTCGTCGACCGATAACGCTGACTCAATATCTGCGACCGCTACGGGACGGTGACCGATTTCAGTTCTTATCGCAGCATCGCGCTGCGCCGATGCTTGACGTTCGGCAGCCTTGAGCACTTCAGTCGCCGCCTCGAGCGCATTCGGGTCAACGCCCGAGCGTTCTGCCTGCGACTTTTGTAATGCGTCGAATATATAGCTCATAAATTGCGCCCCCGAACTTCCAGAGGCAGCCGCAACTCCTCCTCCCGATCTTGCGGCGCAGCTTTATGGAGCGCGGCAAACATCTCCAGCAACGTCTTGGCTGCCCGGCGTACATCGCCTTCGCCGATTCCCTCGTTCCTTTCCACTGCCGGTTGTTGGACCACCCCCAGGCGAAAATCTTCGGCGATTCCGTGAATAATCTCAGGAGTCACGCTGTGCAACTGTTTGGCGTAAGCCGTAACCAGCGCGTTCTCGCAGATCGTATTGATCAGCCTAGGAAATCCTCGCGAATGTCGGTATACCGCCGCTACAGTCTGTGCCGGAAATAACGTACCCGTATGCGAATTTGCCCCGGCAATCTGCAATCGTCGCTCGATATAACCTCGTGTTTCTTCACCATCCAGCGGATCAAGGTGCGACCGCAAAGCGACCCTCTGCTTGAGTTGTCTCAGCCCTATCGAATCCAGCTTCTCGTCAAGTTCCGGCTGTCCCACCAAAAGTATTTGCAGCAGCTTATCGTCCGTTGTCTCCAGGTTCGTTAGCAGTCGAACTTCTTCGAGAATATCCGCCGAGAGATGGTGCGCCTCGTCGACGATAAGCACTGTGGTCTGCTTTTTATTACTTCGGGAGATCAGGTATTGTCCAAGTCCGAGAAGCAACTCGCTCTTGTTCTTCCCCGAAGTGGTAAGTCCAAAGTCGCTGAGAATATATTGCAGAAACTCGGTCGGCGCCAGCCGGCTATTGAAGACGTAAGCATAAGCAACATCCTTGCTCTGTTTGAATAGCTGAAGCAGGCAGCGCAGCAAGAGCGTCTTACCAGTCCCGACCTCACCGGTTAAGACGACGAATCCCTTATGCCGCCTTACTCCGTAATACAGCGCAGCCAGCGCTTCGTTGTGGCGTTTCGTGGCAAACAGGAACTCCGGATCGGGTGTAAGTTCGAAAGGGTTCCGCGTGAGATTGAAAAAGCTCTTGTACATTTCGGGAGGTCTTAGCCGCGCAGATAGCTGAACGCGGATCCGGCTAGGATGGCAACTACCACAACCCCAGTGGTGACCCACTCCAGCTGGGCTTTCCGCTTTATCTTCTGCTGATCTGTAACATTCAATACCTCGGGGATCTCGACCAGGATATCGCCCGGCAACTGGTCCTTAATCTCCTTTTCGCTGTGCATCCGATCGTCCATTAGCTCAAAGCTGCCTGCTACGACCAGACCAAGCATCACTCCAATCCCAAGACCCATTCCGCAAAACTTAAGCCGGTTTGGAAAGTCCGGTTTCGACGGCAAGCTTGGCGGATCGATAACGCGGAAGCGCTCGCCCTGTTGCAGGCGCTCCATGTTCGTGGCCATTTCCGATTCGTTCTTCTTCTTGAGCAGCTCGTCGTAATTCGACTTGGATTGATCGTACCCACGCGTCAGGTCCGCCAACTGCTGCTCGCGTACCGGCTCCTGGTTAAGCCGCCCCTGATATTGAGCCACGCTCGCCTTCAACTCTGCTATCGACCGTTCGCGATTCGCGATCTCAATTTGATTGGCATGCAGTTGCCCCTGGAGCTGCATCATCGGCGAGTTCGGCGCGAATTCGCCTGACTTCTGGGTCTTTTTGCTATCGTCCGCAGAGGTCGCGCTCTTTGCCATTAAGTCCGCAACAAGCGCATCCCTTGTTTTTTCGGTCTGTGCGATCTGTTCCTTCAGCTTGCGAACGTCAGGATGACGGTCCGTATAGCGCGCGCTTAGTTCGGCCTGCTGTGCCTTCAACCTTTCCAGTTCCTTATCGATCGCGGGCAAGCTCTCAGGAGCATCACCTCCGGACGACACTGTTCCTTGCAAAGTCCTGTACTGATCAAGCAGAGTCTGAAGGTAAATCCGTTGCTGCTTCGCAGTATTGAGTCCATCTTCCGCATTCTGAAGCTGCGATTGCAGACCGCTAAGAATCTGTAGGTTGCTTTGCTGCTGCGTGGGCATTTCCCCCACATGTTGCCCTTTGAACTCTCTGATCTTTTCTTCCTGCTCGCTCAGCGTTTGGCGGGCGGTCTCTAATTGATTTTGCAAAAACTCGGTGGTATCTTCGGACAGCTGCTGCCGTACTTCCACATTCTCGTTGATGAACAGATTGGTCAGTTCGCTCGTAACTTTCTGTGCCAAATGCGGGTCGCGCGCCGAATAATACACATTGAACGCCGTGATCTTGTCGTTGTGCGCGTCGTGCACCAGTTCAATCTCAATATCCTTGCGCATGCGCTCTACTTTTTCGTCGGCGGTCTTCTTGCTATCGTCGTTATATACCTTCACTTGCTCAATGATTTGCAGCAGGCGCGTTCGGCTCAGAATTTGCTGGGTAATGCTCTGCAACCGCTCTTGCAGATCGTCAGCCACGTTCGGTGTCACGTAATCCTTGGGCATGGTGGGCTGCTCCACCAGGATCAACGTACCGGAACGGTAAACGGGTGGGATCACCCAGCTAGCGCCCCAAACGATCAGCCATCCGAAGAACAGCGGAATCAAGAAATAAAGGTAGCGGCGCCGCGCCGCACCCAGCCAGCGATCGAGGTCGAAGCTTTCTTCTGGCGTTCTATCGTCCAGTTCGTCAACCATTAAATTACCTTCCCAGCGGTCGTGAAAATGTGTACGACACGGAAATGGATTCCCGATTCGTTGTAGGAACCGCCGCCAAGACAGCTACGTTGCTATAGTCCTGATGGAGCCTGGTATAGCCAAGCTGAAAGCTAAGATGCTCACCGAATTGCTTCGAGATCGACCCCGTGCCCGAAATACTGTGCCCGTCATTACTTCCCCCGAATAGGGGACTGCCAAGAACGTTATTCTGCGCATAAGAGCCAGAGAGCGACGCACCCAAGCTTCTTGTGATCTGCCGTCGCAGTGACAGGCTCGCACTGTCCGAACGGACCGCGCCAGACAACCCGCCCCCGCCAGAAATTGTGTGTGAGTAGCTGAACGCCGCGTTCGTCAAATTCCCCTGCCAGCTGAAACTTCCCCCGATTGACGGGTTCCAGGCTACTGCAGGCGGCAGGGGCACTCCCTCGAGTGCTCCCTCACTGGTATTTGAGTGCAGCGGTCCGCCAAACACGGAAATCGAGATTCGCGAGGTTGGGTACAGCGTGTAAAAGAAATGGATCGCGTGGGTCTGGGTCTCACTCTCCCCGATCGTCGAAGATGACGATACAAGTCGCTGGTATTCATAGCTGACGCCGAAATAATGTAGCTTCGAAGCGCGAATCGAGTAGTAGACTGATCCGCTTTGTGAGGTTCCGTCTGCAAGTCCTGAAACTTCGGCGGAATTGTAATAATGCAAATTCGTGAACGTGCCGCTCGCCCCTACCATCGCATTCGCGGCAAATTGATACGAAACTCCTACATTACCGCGGTTGTTTAGAAACGGTGAAATCGGCGCCACAATCGGAGAGTTTCCTCCTCCGGGCCCGCCCGATACACCTCCAGAACCGTAATCCGGCTGGTTGAATACACTCGAGCTCTTCTGCAGGCTGTCTTGCGCCGTCAGTCTGACGTGAGGACTTAAGCGATCGGTGACGTTAATCGACAGGTTCTGGTCCGCCTCGTCGCGTGAAGTGATCCGCTGATAGAAGGTAAAACCCGGGGCGTAGGTCAACACGGTGTGCATTGTGGACCTTGTCTGGTCAAGCGCGATCGTCGGCGAAATCGAATAACTGACGTCGCTCACAGGCGTCGATCCGCCCAGCGCGTTGTCGGTATACGCCGAGTTAAAGCTGACTCCGTAGCGGAGATAGTTGGACCTCTCCTCCGAACCTAGCGCGGTTGGATACGCTTGCCCGCTCACCGGCGGTGGCGTCAGCATTGTCTCGTCAATCAACGGGCTTGCCGGCTCCGTTCCATTCGTGTCCGTCTGCGCCCACGCGGTTGTTGCAACCAGCAATGCCAGGGTCAAGCACGCTCGGGTCAACATAATCATCCTCAGGGGACAACAATCGTGTCGTGCGGCTGCAGCTTGATGTTCTGCGCCGGATTCTCGCCCTTCAACACTTCTTTGTAATTAAAAGGAATTCGCGACTGGGTTCCGTCGGCATTCTCTCGCAGAACATAAATTGACTTTTTCTTGGCAAAGTCGCGGAAACCACCACAAAGTGCAATTGCGTCGAGTACGGTGATCGAGTTGGTAAGCGGATAAGAACCCGGCTTCGTCACTTGTCCCAGAATATTGAATTTCCGGCTATTGATCTGGGTCACCATCACGGTGACTTCCGGCTCCGAGATGTAACTTTGCAGTTTGCTCGCAATATCCTGCTCGAGTGCAAGCGGTGTCTTCCCGGCTGCCTGGATCTCACCGGCGAGTGGCAGAGAGATCCTGCCGTCCGAGCGCACTGGAATCGCGGCCCGCGAGACATCCGGCTCCTTCCAAACATTGATCGACAGAACGTCATCGTTTCCGATCACGAAGGTGTCGTCGTGCGGCTTGGTTGCGCCTTCAGTTGGCGCAGACTGCACCGCAGCGGGCTCGACCAGTTTCGCTTCATTGCTCGTCTTCCCCGGCGCTGCCTTTGCCGGCGCCTGCGCTGCGAGCGGACTCGCGGCAAACAAGCACGCGCCCAACAAAACCGACCACAGACAACTCTTAACGATAGGGATTGTCATAGCTGCTCCTGACGATTCCGAACTCAACTCCGCTCGGAAGCTCCGTCAACTTATCCTTCCGTTGCCCTTGAAACCGTTGCCGTTACCATGCAGGCCGTCGTCGCTCGGGGTCTGTCCATCCGAGAATTGCATCCCGCCGTTCGGCCGAAGGTGATACTGGTCGATTTTGTAGAGCAAGGTTCGATAACTCACTTTGATCATGCGAGCCGCCGCCTTTCGGTTCCAGCCCGTCTTTTGTAGCGCCGCGACGATGGCGTTCCTTTCGGCTTCAACTCGCACGCTTTGCACGAGAGATTTCAGCGAGTCCGGCACGGCAGCCGGCTCCTGTTCTCTCGACTCCACAGAGGCCGGCGCCGGGCCTTTCCACTGCGAAATCGAATTGCCGACATCTCCGTTGCGAACCGGCATGAATCCCTCTCCGGCAACGAATTCCTGATCCGGCATCACGAGGTATCGCTTGACGAACCGCTCCAGCTCGCTCATGTTCCCCGGCCAGGAATATTGCTGGCACGCTTCCAGAACGCCCGACGTAAACTCGCGCGGCGGCAGGCAGTAGTGTTTCGCCAGTTGCTGCATGAAGTGGTGCATGAGCAGCGGAATCTCTTCCTTCCGCTGCCGTAGAGGCGGAACGTGCAACGTAAACGCGCTCAAACAGTAATAAAGGTCTTCCCGAAATTTCTTTCCCGCAACCGCCTGCTCGATATTGGCGCTAGTCGCGGCAAGGATTCTGACGTTGAGATTGACCGGCTTGCTACTCCCTGCTCTTACAAGTTCCTTGCTTTGCAAAACTCGCAGTAAGGTTAGCTGAAGATCAGGCGGCATCTCGACGATTTCATCGAGAAAAAGCGTTCCCTTGTCGCACGATTCGAGCACGCCCGTTCGACTGCGGCCGTGCCCGTTGCCCGCGTCGCGGTCATATCCGAAGAGTTCTTCTTCCAGTAGGCGGCCAGGTAGGGCCGCGCAATTTACTTTGACCAGCTTCAGCCCCGAGCGCACCGAGAGCCCGTGGATCAGTTGCGCCGCACTCGTCTTCCCGCTTCCGCTTTCCCCGACAATCAGCACCGGCACCTGCGTCTGTGCCAGTAATTCGGCCTGCATTCGCAGTTTCCGCATGGTCGGGCTGGCGGCAACAAAAAATGCGCCATCGCCGATCGGTTCCACGTCTTCGCTGTGGATGTCGCTCTCCGTCTCCCCATATCCCGCGCTCAGATGCCGCCGGATCAAATACTCCACCTGTTGCTCGTCGAGCGGTTGCACCAGGATCGCCTGCGATCCGAGACGGATCGCTTCCCGTTTAAGATTGGCGTCATCCTGCGAACAAACCAAGATAATGGGCAGGTCGGGGCTCACTCTGCGCAGCCAACGCAGTACGTGCAAGCCTTCGCCGTCATCACTCGATAGCTGCAGCAAAAGCAGGTCCGGAAGCACCCCACTGCGCAGGCGCTCCAAGGCTTCCCACCCGCTATTGGCGGTTTCCAGGTGCCAGGCATTCGATTCGACAATGGACCAGAGAGGACCAAGTACGGCAGGTTCTCGGCCCACGGCGAGTAGATGCACGGTTTCGATCGCAGTCTTAGTCATGAAATGGGTTCTGCGTAGAGAAGAGAACAGCGTTGAAACTCAGAGGGGCAGCTCAAAAAATCAGGACACTTCAGAGTGCGGGATCGGTGATAGATAAAGCTCAATGGGGCTGACGACTGGAGGTTTGATTCAGACAGACCTAGGCAGCTTCGATCTCGTAGCCCTCGACGCGGACGGCCAGGGACCGCTGAATGGCATCGACAGAAACCACAACCGAACGCTTTCCGTTTCGCGATACAAGAATTCCTTCTATGCCGGCTAGCGATCCGCTGCGGATGCGGACGCGCTGTCCAATTTTCAAGAACGGATAGGTTTCCCAGTTCATCCGTTCTCCGACGATGGTCCGCACCGCGTCGATCTGTTCGTCGGGAATCGGCGTGCCTTGCCGCGGTGTACCAACGAAGTCAAACACGCTATCGGTGCGAAGCACGCGCAACCGGTCCTCATTCGTTGCCATGATCTTGACGAACACATAGCAACTGAACAGCGGCAGCTCAACTGATTTCCAGCGATCACTCCACTTGCGCAGCTCGGTGTAAAGAGGGAGAAATGTCGGCAGGCCCTTTTCTTGAAAGCGCTGCACGACCATTCGCTCGTGTCGCGCACGCGTCTGCACCGCGTACCAGCTCTCCCCATCGCTGGTCGCGCCAGGTGCGACGCCGAGATTTTCATAAACACTACTCACAGAACCCATAGCTTCGCCCTCTGAGCCACAGACACCGGTTGGCCCAAAGAAAATAGATTAGGACTACTGCCTACGTCGCGTGGTCCGGGGGGAAGAATTCGAGGCCCTGAGTCTGGGGGAGACCCATCGATGACGATTGTGTTGAAAGAAATCTATTTTGTTATGCAGTGCGCTGCAAGTGGTACCCGGACTCTGAGTAGGGGCACCCTTCGTTCACGAGCCGAACTTACTTATGAATGGAAACAGTTCTTGGAGACGGTATTCTCACACGCTGAGAAAGCGACAGTAACATGGCGTTCATGTAAGATTATTACCAAAGTAATTCCGTGTGTAACTCATAAATTTACATGTGCTTACGAATTATTTGATTCTCAACTTTCCGGCTGAGTTTGTCTCTTCCCAGGTTGTGCCATTGATCCTAGACCAAAGTGCCAACCGTTCACTTAAGCGGCTAGAAACGCTAGCCCCAGCGGCCATCGCTTCCGGGAGCGTTTTTCGTATGGGCCCAAAGTGTGTTTCCCGGCTCATCGTGTCGCACCCTGGTGCAAAGGGATTGCAGACTGCTGCAACCGTGACTTCGGGGTAGGTGACAATTTCTTGCTACTCCCGATTTTCTTTGGTAGTATCATCCGTCTAGAAGTTGCCCAGGGATAGCAACTCATGATGTAGTACTTCCCCCTTTGGTTTCCGTGCACGATTACCGGTAGCAAGTCCCGACGGTCCCCCATTTCTGTCGGGGTAGAAGAAACCATCCCGTTGAAAGCGTTTAAGTCCAGGCAGTTGAAAGTGTTCCCCCAAGGCCGCACGTAACAAGCAAACATGGGGAGTCGCCAATGCAGCAGGATGTTAGCCAGCCGCATCGCAACATACGCATCCTCGTCGCCGACAATTCGCCGTTTCACACCGAGCTTCTGGCCGCAGCTTTGACGCGCGATCCTGATTTTCAGGTGGTCGCCTCGGACCTTTGCGCGACGAGTGTTGCTTCCGCCGTGCGGAGCCAGTCGATCGATGTCTTCGTCTTAAGCGCAGCTGCGGAAGGTGACGCGCAACTCGGGCTGAAAATCTTGGAACAACTTCGGGAGATAGACTCCAAAGTCCGTGCCGTCATGCTTCTCAACTCCTCGTCGCCCGACGCTATTCTCGAAGCATTTCGCGCCGGCGCCCGCGGAGTCTTCCACATCCAAGATGATTCCGCTGTGCTCCGCCATTGCATCCGCTGCGTGCATGAAGGCCAGGCATGGGTAAACCGGGAGCAAATGACTTTGCTACTCGAGGCCTTGGTCTCCACTCCAAAGGTCAAGGCAGTCGATCGCAACGGCTTGAACTTATTGACGAAGCGCGAGATGGAAGTCGTCAAGTGTCTCTCGGAGGGCATGACCAATCGCGAGATCGCTGAGCATATCGGCTTGAGTCAGCACACCATCAAGAACTACCTTTTCCGCATTTTTGACAAACTTGGCGTCTCCAACCGCATGGAACTGCTGTTCATGACGCTCAGCAAGGGAACCGACGCGCCTCTCCTCCTTCAAGGATTGCTCATGGATCCCGAAGATGGATATGACGATGCAACCTTCGACGCGTATCGGAAGGCGGCTGAACAGGGAGTGATCGCCGCTCAAATCAAGATGGGTCACATGTTGTCTGTGGGGCGCAGGAGCGACCGCGACCTCGTACAAGCGTATTCGTGGTTTGCGATTGCCGCAAACCAGCTAAAGCGGAACACGAACACGTTGAAACAAACTATGAGCGCGGCGCATATCGCCAAAGCAGAGCTCCGCGCGCAGGAGTGGCTCGCGAAATCGCACACGACCGAACCCTCTTCTCCACGCCATGCGGAGATGGATTACGAATCGTCGCCGGAAGCAACGACCCGCTCACTCAGAGAGCGAGGAAATGGCGATCGGGAGCAGGCGACGAGCGGCCCCTGAGATCATCTCGGACAAAATATAATCCGGTCTTAAGTCTTCGTCTTCAGGCGTGCCCGCTGGCTGACCATTGGGCTGGTCGGCGGCAGCATAACCGGCCCGAACCTCATCCCCATTCATTCTGCTGACCATGGGTGCAGGAAGCTCTCTTGCCGTAGCTGAGAAAGCTCCTCCAGGAAGATACGATCTTCAGCTCGGCCGCACCGCATCTCGCGCACCCGCCACTTTTCGCACTTCAGTAATCTTCCGCGCGCTCCAAAGCGGCGCTAGAGTCCGAATCATGAATACCTGTATGCGCTTGCTTGCGCCGCGTCTTGGCCCACACGGAATTCTTTTGGCCTCACTCGCTGGCTTGGCTCTTCTTATCGCCTGTCCAGCGCCCGCGTTCGCGCAAGATTCTTCTCAACCTGCGACCGGCCCGTCCGCCGCCGTGGGGGCCAATTCGGACTGCCTGCCCAACCCCACAAGCTCGCCGGAAGCCGCTAAGTTGTTTGAGGAAGGTCTGGACCTCCGCTACGACTTCCACAGCGAGCAGGCTCTCGACAGATTCCGGGAGGCTACCAAGAAGGACCCTGGCTTTGCACGTGCCTGGGCTTATGTTGTACTGTTGGGAAATGACAGCGTCGAGGCAAAATGGGCAGCCGAGAAGGCGCGGCTCGCGGCGCAAAATGCCTCGCCCGGCGACAAACTTCTGGTGAAGTGGGTGACGTCAACCGACGAGGGGCATTTTCTGGAAGCCATCCGGGCCATGAACGATCTCATGGCGATTTGCCCTCGCGATGCGCAACTGAACTACGAAGCCGGCCTCTGGGTGCGGGCCCAGGGTGACAGCGCGGGCGCGGTCCGGCTCACGCGGCGTGCCCTCGAGATCAATCCCGACTTCGCTGGCGCATTGAACACGCTGGCCTACCAGCTTGCCTCTATGAACAAGTTCGACGAGGCATTCTCCTATCTCAAGCGTTACATCGAGCTTGAACCCAAAGATCCAAATCCCTACGATTCCATGGCCGAAATTCTTCAGGCTGCGGGGCGGCTCGACGAATCACTCGAGGAGTATCGCCAGGCGCTGAAGCAGGATCCAGAATTCTTTTCGTCGCAGAAGGGACTGGGCGACGATTATGCGCTGCTGGGCGACGAGGATCGGGCCCGTCAGGAGTATGCCAAGGCGCTCCCCATTGCCTCCATCCCGCAGCAGAAGCTCGACGTGGAGATTCAATCAGCGATCACCTATGCCCGTGAGGGCGATCGCAAGCGGGCGCGGCTGGAATTGGCGGCTGTGCTTGATGAAGCTGCGAAACTCCAGCTGAGCGAATACCAGAGCCTGATCCATCAAAACCTGGCTCTCCTGGCAGACTCGTCCGGCGCTGCCTTCAAACAACTCGACGCCGCCGATGCTGCCTTGCACCTGCCCGGACGTGTTTCCGGAGCGAAGCGTAATCGTCTGCTGGCTCGCTCCCTCGAGCTGCGGGCGCAGCTGGCCGCGGCCTCCGGTAAACCAGCAACTGCTCGGGACGCCGTTGCTCGCCTGGAGAAGATGGTTCAAACCAACCGCACCAATGCGGTCGAGCGTGCCTACCACGGCGCCAACGGTGCCTTGCTGGCGGCGCAAAAGAAAACCCGCTCTGCCATCGAAGAACTTGAGCAGGACCCCGAGAACGCCGTCTCCATGGCCAAACTCGCCGAGTTGCAGGCCGTGTCAGGGAACGTTGCGGGAGCCGGTGAAACCCGGGCCCTGTTGCAGGCCGACTACTCCACCACACTCCAAGACTGGCAAGTCGCACGAAAGTTCAGGCCGCAATGAAGATACCAACCAAATTCGTATCTCGGCTGATTCACTTCCTTCTTATGTGCCTCTCCGTTCTTGCTGGCGCCAGGTCGGCGGTTGCGGCCGATGTGGCCCTCGTCACCCTCAAAAACAGCCGGGTCGCAGCCACCAGTTCCTCCGATTTGGCAAAGATCATCAAGACTACTCACAAATGGCGCGACGGCCGCGATCTCATGGTCGTCCTCACCGACCCTTCCTCGCCCGAGATGCGCGTCGTTGCCGAAAAGCTGTTATCCCTCACTGCCGTCGAGTTTCGCAGGTCAATCGAAGCCGCCAACAAGGACCGGCTCATTTTCCTTGTCGTTGCGAGTGATGACGAGGCCCTGAAAGTGCTACGTTCCAATCCCAGCGCCATTGCCCTGGTCAATGTGTACTCCATCAACAGCAGCGTCGATGTCTGGAAGATCGACGGCCGGCTGCCCTTGGAACGCGCTTACCTTCTCCACAGCCAGTAGCGAAAAGCTTCCTTCGGTAGTTGGTTGGAAACCCTCCAAAACAAAAAAATCCGCGCGGCCGAGGCCGCGCGGATTATTGTCCTTGTTCCTAGACTCAAGCCACGACGCGCCGGGCTCGAGTGCGAAACACCGCTCCAAAGCAAGCAACTCCGGCGAGCAGCAAATACGCCAACGCTGCCCCTCCTTCGGGCACATACTGGAAGAATTCCTGGCCGCCGCAACCACCCGCCACGCAGCTCTGTGGTGTCCAGATAATCCAGCTTGCCAGTGCGCTGGCGGAAAGCTGGTTGCTCTGAGCCCAGCTCATCCATCCGCAGATTACCTTCCAGTCCGCCTGGCTGACCGTACCTTGAACAGCGCTTGGATTGAAAATTGCCCAGATCGCAAACTGAATCATGTTATTGGTATACGAGCCCGCCGCGCCTTGCGTATTGAACATCAACGCATACGCCAGAGTTATCGCATTGGCATATTCGTTCGCCGCACCGGACTGCTTACCAAACAACAGACTTGTAAGACTTGAATATGTATTCGGCGTCGCCACCCACGTCGATCCCTGATAAATCTCATCAGAGAAATCGTCGCAAATCATATTGTAGGTCTGACCGCCATTCACCTGGATCGTGTAGGGTCCCGTCGCGAGCCCATAGTCGGCCCCCTGGTATCCGCCGGTGAATGTAAGATCGTCGGTTTGCGCGAGCGCAAACGGCGCCATGCACAAAACCAGCAATGCAGCCATCACCCACAATTTCCCGCTTCTTGAAATCTTCATCTAGGGCCTACTCCTCGATTATTCCGAACCGCTGATTGGGGGAGCAGTTGAACTCTAGATTATGGTGCAAATACACCTTCGCACCCATAATCGTCCCTCTACTCTAGCGCGGCCCTCAATCCTGTCAAGGCTGATAATTTCTGCGATCCATTGCAGCACGTTGCAACTACCTCATAACTTATTGACACTAAGCATCTTACCCGACAGCTTGTTTCTCGATTCGTAAACTTCTTCATGTTTTTCTTTAGGGTTCTAAGTCCACCTTGCACTGAAATCCCCGTTACCACCGATGCCCGCCACACGGAAGTCTCATTTCTCTCGCACCCAGACCCGTCTATAGTAGGGCCATAGACGCGTGCGGTCGGCGGTGCCTCAACGCTCCGGGATGCATGCCTCTCAGAAATCTCCTTGATGATATTCACTCTTACCCGGCGGCTTATCCTTTGTGTGCCCGTCCTGCTATTACTCGTCATCTCTTCTTGTTCCTTGGATCCGAACGCCCGCAAAGAGAAGTATTTTCGCAGCGGTCAGCACTACTTCGCCGAGGGCAAGTATCGCGAGGCTGCGATCGAGTTCGGAAACGCCATCAAGATCGACCCAAAGTATGCCGAGGCGCATCAAGAGTTGGCCGAGACTTACCTCCATCTGAAGCAGGGCGAGGGCGCTGGGCAGGAATTCATCCGCACCCTCGATTTGCAGCCCGAGAACTATCAGGCGCGGATCGAATTGACCAACCTCCTGATCCTCGCGCACGCCTTTCAGGATGCCCACGACCAGATTGATCTGCTCCTGCAAAAACGCCCCAACGATCCCGACGTCCATCTCGCCATTTCCAATCTCCTCGAAGCCCAGGAAGATGTCCCCGGATCGATCAGCGAAGTTCAAAAGGCGATTGCGCTCGCACCCAGCCGCCAGGACCTCTATCTTCGCGTTGCCATCCTGCAAATGCGGACGAGTCAACCCAACTTGGCCGAAGCCAGTCTGAAGAAAGTCATCGAGCTAAATCCGGCTTCTTCCCAGGCTCACGTGCTCCTTGGAACCTTTTACCAGTCAAGCAATCGTCTCGACGACGCCGAGCAGGAATTTCGCAAAGCCATCCAGTTCGACCCCAGGAACCCTGAAGGCACAGCGGCGCTCTCGCGCCTCTATCTGGCCGAAGGGAAAAAGGCCGAAGCCGAGGCATTGGTCAAGCAGACCCAGCGCGATTTGACCAATAACCCGGCCGGCTACAGCATGCTCGGTGACTTCTACATGCTGACGGGCGCCACCGATAAGGCCGTCGCCGAGTATGCGAATCTGCACCTCCAACATCCCGGCGATCTCAACGTTACGAAAACTTACATCCAGCTTCTCGTCCAGGAAAAACGCTTTCCCGAGGCTCGCGCTCTCAATGACACAATCCTGAAGGCTAACCCCGACGACGACGATGCCATGGTCTATCAGGCCGAGATGCAAATCAGTGATGGCTCCGTCGGCGATGCCGCCCAAAAGCTGGAAGTGTTAATCAAGAACTCGCCCAAGAATGCAAAGGCACACTATGCCTTGGGGATAGCCTACGACAAGCTAGGCTATGCCGAACGTGCGGAGAGCGAGTGGCGCGAGGCCCTGCAACTGCAACCCACAATGATCGATGCCGTACGCGCCTTGGCATCCAGCGCCATGCGCCAGGGCGACTCCGCGACACTCGAACAGGCTTCCGCTCAGTTGATCGTTCTTCAACCGTCCTCTCCCGACGGCTATGCGCTGCGCGCCCTTGCCAGCATCAATCGCAAGCACTACGGCGAAGCCCAGCAGGACATCAACCGCGCCATTGCGGTCGCTCCGCAAAGCGCCTTTGGCTATGTTCAACTGGGAAACCTGAAGCTCGTCCAAAAAGAATTTGGCGACGCAACCAAAGCTTTTCAGCAAGCCCTCGATCGCAATCCCAACTCCTCCGACGCGCTTCGGGGCCTCGTGAATGCCTTCGTCGCCGAGAACCAACTGGACAACGCGATCGCCGCTGTCCGGGCGCAGATCGCCAAGTCGCCTGCCAATAGCGGATTTTACGACCTCCTAGGCTCGACTCTGTTCTTCAGCAAGAAGGATTTGAGCGGGGCTGAAGCTGCCTTTACGAAAGCCATCGACCTCGACAAGCACAATTCCGATGCCATGCTCAAGCTCTGCCAGGTCCAAGCTACGAACGGGGAGCTTGATCGCGCCATCGCCTCCGCCCAGCAAGGCATCGGCAACAATCCGCGTAATCCCGATCTCTACATCCTATTGGGAAGGTTTTACGAATCGAAATCCGACTGGAACCAGGCCCAGGCAGCCTATCGGAACGCTCTGAATATCAGTCCCCAGCAACCTCAAGCCTCGAACAATCTCGCCCGAATCATGGTTCAAACCGGGGGAAATCTCGACGTCGCATTGTCACTCGCACAAACCGCACGCCGTGGCATGCCAAACTCCCCATCGGCGGCTGACACTCTGGCCTGGATCAATTATCAGAAGGACGCTTACCAATCCGCGATCGGTCTTCTTCTCGAAGCTCTCAGTTTGCAGCAGAAGGCGCGCATGCCCGATAGTTCGGAGATCCACTTCCACTTGGGTATGGCGTATGCGAAGAATGGTCAAACAGCTCTCGCCCGCCAGCAGCTCGAGCGAGCGCTCAAGCTCGACCCCAATGCGACCGAGGCGAGAAAGCAACTCGCCGGGCTCAAATCACTTTGAGGGCGGGGCAGTCGGGTGATCCGGTCCCAGCTTCTTGCGGATACGGCGCAGCTCCATAAAGCTGAGTGCGGACATTGCACAGATCACGGACCCAAAAGAAATCATCAGAATCGTGTCCATTAAAGGCGGTCTCCTACGCACTTGCCGATGCTTTCAACCTGGTGCGCGACGGTACGGGACTCTGCAAGCCCGCATCACTGTATCGAACTGGCCACCGACGAAAAGACGTTGTTAGCGTTGGTTCCAATCAAACGGACCGTGCCAATTACCAACACCAATATCACCGCCAGCATAACCGCATACTCGGCGATGTCCTGCCCTTCTTCATCCCGCCAAAGCGTGTTCAGCCAGTACCTCATCTTCAAACCCTCCATCTTTACGCGCGATTGTACACCAGTACGTCAACTGCCGACCATTACTTCCGGGTTTCGCCCCCAATCAGCAAAATTACCCCTCTGATTTCTCCCTCAACCGCTACACTCATTACTAACTGCAATCGCGCCGCTCGCAGAAACTCTGCCAGCCAGGAAAAAATGCGAGTTCTCTAGTCGGCATAGGCGGGCTCAATCGAGGAAATCCCCTCTTCGAGCCTCGTTCGCAGCACCATCGGACGCTCCAGCCCAATTCGGCATAGCTCCAGCGCATGCAAGGCTTGTAGCGTCGCCTCAATCGCGCTCCGCTCCTGCATGTGGTCTCCTCCAACGCGGAAGAGTTGACGGGCGCGCAGCCCTAACGCTCTTCTGGCCTCGTTAATCCGCTGCGCCACATGCGCTTCATTGGTCTCAAATAGCGCAGCCATATAAAGCTCCCGCCACGCTGAGGACGGCCGTGAATCCACCCGCCGTTCGAGTACGCGACGAACTCTCTCGTTTTCCACAGCCGGATGCCAGGCAACGAGAGCTTGACGAGAAGATCTCATATTCCACCTCGGTACTTCTTCTCAGCACTACGGGAATAGGTTGCGCCACGACCTCCCTTATGCCGCGGGGTCTTCGCGCATCACCATTCGAGGTAACGTTAGTTGGGGCTGCGCCACTCCCAGCCATTGCCCCAACTCCCGGAAATGGCTGAGCCAGACTTCGTTCGCGAATTCTTGTCCATGGCCTGAAACCGCCTGCGAAAGCTCGTAATATGCGTTTTGTGACTTCCAAACATTGAGTTCGAACGGTTGCACTCGCGAGAGCGCAATTACATCCTCAACCTGTTCCAAAGTTCCCAGATTACCGGGATTCCTCATCCAGCAGTCCACCAGCGTGTTCAGTCGCTGCCGCAGCGCCGGCTCGAGATGCGAGGGATCGAGACGGAATCCGGTACGACGGACCGTCTCCAGCAGCGATCGCACGGAATCCAATGTTGTCGATGGATCAGCCAAAGCGCGGTGGACGGCTGCCGCCAGGACAAACTCGGTTGTGAGCCGCAAAATTGGGGGCAGCGGAAGCCGCATCTCGGAGAGAAAAGACATCAGTGGTGCATGGTCTTCATAGACGCGGCGGTAAAGCGCCTCGGCATCGCGCAGTGTCGAGTCCACTATCTGACCGATGATTCGTTTGCGTTCGTCCCAAAAAAGCGATTTCAGTGAGTAGGTTGAGCCGGAGAAAAAGTGGTCAATCGACCGCAGCGTCGCGGGTAGATCGCCTCCGGAAAATGCTTCGCCTGCCCGGTCTTCGAAATCGTCGAACCACAGTCCGTCGCCAATGGGGCGCACGCCCGCGCTCAGGTTGTGGCCGCCAAAATGGAGCACTCCGAAGCCAACGCGCAGCCAGCTGTCGGTGGTTTCCGAGGTCAGGCGAGCGACGCCGGCCGCAAACTTCATCTTGCCGGATTCGATGACCTGGGATTTCTCGAGGAGAACTCGATAGCAGAAGATCGAGTCTTGGCCGCAGTATTCGTTGAAAATAGCGCTAATCGCGTAGTGGGCGGCCACACCGAGCAGGTCGAGCATGGTGGGCCTGATGAAGCGCTCATAAACGTGCCGTCCATTGCCACATTCAGGCACATTGCTCCAGGCTTCCTGCAAATGTTGCAGAAAAGGCCCCTCGCGATCTTCGCCGGTGATTTGTCGGCTCAGTTGCACGGCTCGCGCCGCATACTGGAGAATCTGCAGCGTGGCCGGCCCGGTGAGTTCGTCGAAGAACCAGCCGCAACTGGTGTACATCAACATCAAGTGACGCTGCATTTCGAGCAGGTGCAAGGCCTCGATCTGCTCGTCGGGGGAGAGTTGCCGAATTGCGTGCCGCGTGAAGAAGGCGTCTTTGTTGCCGGTGGAGCGATTGAGAACGACGTTGACGTAGTCGTTGCGCGCGGCCCACGGTTCCACGAAAAGTCGCGTCCCGTGGCTTTCATACACTCCGTTCAACTCATCGCGAAGCCAGTCGAGCGCATGGCGCAGCGGACGTCGCCATTGCTGATTCCAGTGGTTGCCCTCGCCTGACCGGCAGCCGCAATCCTGCATCCAGCGCGCGACCCCGTGCATGCAACTCCACGACGTCCGCTCGAAAATCTCCACTTCCTCCGTTGGCGGATGCAGTTCCAGATATTCTCCGTAGTTAGTGATCCGCGCCAGTTCATTGCGTTCCAGGTATTCGAGGGCGTAGGCCAGAGCCATGTCGCCATGCCGGAAATGATGTCCGTAAGTTTCGCCGTCGGTGGCGATGTGCACGATCTGCGGCCACTGCCGGTAGTCGTTGAAGCCGCTCAGCAGGCGGTGCGCGAACCGTTCGCCGTCCATGAGCAGGTTCTCGAAGGCGACCGCGTGCGAGATTGGCCCGTCATAAAAAAACAGAGCGATGGTGCGTCCGGAAGGAAGGTGACACTGATACGCACGCGTAGGATCGATCCGCCCGCCTTCCGTGTTTTGCCATTCTTCCCACACCCGGTGCCGGAAGCGCCGCGCCTGGTAGGGGCTCAGAACGGTGAACTTGATTCCCGTCTCCGCCAACAGTTCCAGGCTCTCGACGTCGACGGCGGTTTCAGGCAGCCACATGCCCTCGGGATCCCGCCCGAAGCGGTGCTGGAAGTCCGCAACCCCCCATAGGATTTGGGTTTGCTTGTCGCGAGAGTTAGAGAGCGGCAGGATCGTGTGGTTATAAGCTTGGGCAATCGCCGAACCATGCCCAGAAAAAAGCTGCTGGCTCTCCCGATCTGCCAGCAGAATACGTTCATAGGCCTGTGGCGCTTTCTGCTCCAGCCAGGAAAGCAATGTTGGACCAAAGTTGAAGCTGATGCGGGAATAGTTATTGACGATCTTCACGATTCTCGACTGCTCGTCTAGAATGCGCGCGGCCCCGTTCGGCAGGTAGCACTCCGCCGTAACGCGCTCGTTCCAATCGTGGTAGGGAGAGGCTGAATCCTGGAGTTCAACCGCCTCGAGCCAGGGGTTTTCTCTCGGTGGTTGATAAAAATGACAGTGAACGCAAACGTAGCGCCTCATGGCGCCGGGGCTCCCATGCAGCTTGCGCAGTCCCAGAAATCTTTCCCGTGCGCGGCTGCCTTACAAGAAAAATGGGAGACAAGCAGTTCGCACTGCCGTCCCCCACATGAGGCCACACTACCGCCGCAATCTACGCGGGGATATACATATCTTGGTTCATGCAAGTCCGAGACTCTAACAGACCGCGACTGGCAGACATGGCATGAGTTGCAGAGCTCAGAAGGTCAACTTCTGCTGCGGATAATGCCAAACTTTCTCAAAAGGATAATGCCGACTATCACGGCGCAGGTATCTGTGCCTCTGCAACGTTCGAGTACGTGCTCTCGCCGGACTCATCGACGGCCGTAGTGACATAACAATAGGTCGTCCCGTCGCTTACGTTGTTATCCGTAAATGTCGTCACCGAGCCAGATGTTGATCCGATGCTCGAATAGCCTCCGCAGCTCGTTCCGCTGTACACCGAACGGTACACGTTATAGCTCGTAATATCTGGCGTTTCGCTTGCCACCCACGTCAGCTGCACCGTATGCACGGGCTGTGGAGTGCCCGTCCCGGTCAACGTTGCCGACGTCGGAGAGTTTGAGGCGTTACTTGTAAAGGTTGCTGTGGCCGAAGCCGAACCCGCCGCCGTCGGGCTGAAGGTCACTGTGAACGACACCGGTTGGCCAACATTGACTGTGACCGGGTAGGTCAGACCGGTAATCGAGAACTCCGAGGCGTTCGTGCCAGTCAGACTGACCGACGAAACCACTACCGTCGCGGTGCTGGCGGTCAGAGTCCCCGTAGCAGTACCGCTTGTTCCTTGAACCACATTCCCCACGTTGATGGGACTGCTCACGCTCAACGTCCCCTGCGCGCCCACTGCCGATCCCGAAAGTGGAATCGTCAGCGTCGGATTCTGTGCGTCCGAGCTCACCGTTACGCTTCCCGTAAAACTCCCCGTAGAAGTCGGGGAAAAACTCACGGTGAACGAAACGCTCTGGCCCGCCGACAATGTCAACGGCGGATTGATCCCGGAAATGCTGAAACCCGTTCCGCTCGCCGAAACCGCCGAAATGTGGGCATCTGATCCGCCCGTATTCTTCACAGTCTCAGTCTGCGTCGAAGTGGTGCCCACCGTGATATTCGTAAACGTAATGCTCGTCGGATTCGCCGTAAGCGTCGGCGGAGTGACTCCCGTACCCGACAATGGAATGCTCACGTTCGCCGAGCCGCTCACCGTCAGTGACATGGTTCCGTTGACCGCTCCCGCCGCCGCCGGCTCGAATGTAACGCTGAACGTTGTGCTCTGGTTTGGCGTGAGCGTCAAGGGCAAGCTCAGCCCGCTATAACTCATCCCCGCGCCCGTAATCGACGCCGCGGTTACGTTTACATTTTCGCCGCCCGTGTTCTTCAGCGTCACGATCTGCGACGTCGCATCGCCGATCAGCACATTTCCAAAGTTGATGCTCGTCGGGCTCGCCGTCAGGTCGCCCGCCGTCACTGCCGTACCCGACAGCGGAATGTTCAACGTGGGATTCTGCGCATTCGAGCTCACCGCTACGTTTCCGCTGAAGGTACCAGCCGATTGCGGGGCGAAAGTCACGTTGAACGTAACGGTCTGTCCCGATCCAAGCGTTACCGGCAGCGTAATTCCCGAAACAGTGAATCCCGTGCCTGTGGCCGTAACTGCCGTGATCGTCGCACTCGCTCCGCCGGTGTTCTTGATTGTCTCAGTCTGGGTGGAATTCGTCCCCACCTGAACGTTCGTGAAGGTGATGCTCGTTGGATTGGCGGTTAGAGTAGCCGACGTCTCTCCGGTGCCCGAGAGCGGAATACTTATGTTCGGTGATCCATTAACCGTGAGCGACATCGTGCCGCTGGCTGCCCCAGCCGAGGCTGGGGTAAATTTCAAGGTGAACGTCGCGCTCTGATTCGGCCCGAGCGTCAGCGGCACGCTCAGGCCCGTATAGCTGAACTCCGTACCGGAGATCGAAGCCGCGGTCACGGTCACATTGGAGCCGCCTACGTTCTGCAAGGTTTCCGTTTGCGATGCCGTGTTTCCCACTATGACGGTCCCGAAATTGACGTTCGTAGGACTTGCCGTTAAGTCCCCTGCAGCCTCCCCCGTTCCTGACAGCGGAATATCAAGCTCCGGCGCTCCGGTGACGGTTAGCGCCACATTGCCGGTTGCCGATCCCGTCACTGTGGGCGCAAAGCTAACGCTGAAGGTGGTTGTCTGATTCGCTCCGAGAGTCAGCGGCAGCGTAAGCCCACTATCAGTAAAGCCGGTGCCGGTCACCGTTGCCGCCGTGACGGTCACACTGTCACTGCCCGTATTTGCCAGCGTCACCGTCTGCGAGGCCGCGTTGCCAATCACGACAGTTCCGAAGCTAATGCTCCCCGGCGTTGCGGACAGAGTACCCGCCGGTACTCCAGTTCCTGAGAGCGGGAGGTTCACGGTGCCATCATCCGTAGTAAATGCAATATTGCCGCTGGATGAGCCATTCGCCGATGGCGCAAATTGCACGCTGAAGCTCGCGCTATCTCCGGCAGCGAGCGTCAGCGGTGCGGTAATTCCGCTGGCGGTGTAGCCACTCCCCGTCACGGCGAATTGTGAGATTGTCAGGCTTGATTGTCCCGTATTTGTGACCGCTTCATTCAGGCTCTGGCTCGTCCCCGTCTGCACGTTGCCAAAGTTCAGGCTCGCTGGCGAAGGAGTGAGCACCCCCGGCCCTTGCGACTGTTGCTTCCCGCCCAGCCCTCCGCAACCCAAGAGGCCTCCCAAGCCGATCACGACAAACAACACGGCCCAGCGGCTTCCAGTTCTGCTAAGCGTTAAATCGAACGATTGCGCCACACCCTCTCCTGCCAAACACAGGTAGTTCCAGCACATTAAAAAACGAGTCTATGCTGCAAGGGTGTCCCGCGTAAGGTCCCGAAAGGGCATGAGAACAGCGACGTTGGGCCAGCAACGCGGGATTCTAGACGTGCACAGGTGTGACCCTACTCCTGGTTACTTTCGTTTGGCTGTGAATTGTCTCACTAGATCCGCGGCGCAGGAAAATGGCTACTGCTCGAGTCGCCACCCAAGGCGAGAATCTTCATTCTGCTGAGGCGGTCGGATCAAGGTCGAATACACATCGATCCGCCGCGAAACTCGCCGTAGTGGCTGCGCAGCCGTTCAACGACTCCAGCGTGCTCCCCTGACGACGCCGAACCGTCAGAAAGTGAAACGCGCTCCAAACTGGCCGACACGTCCGCCCTGCGACCCGATGTTGATGATCTGGCCGAAAGTGGCATCCGACATATTGGTATCGGGACCGGCGAGTTGGTGACGGTTGAATATGTTAAAGAACTCCAGGCGGAAGGTGAGACGGTATCGGCCGTCTGGGCCCATGCCAACCGCCTTATGCAGGCCTAGATCCTCCGTGGCAAGCCCCGGGTTTCTGACCGATGCAAGGAAGTTCCCCGCCGTGCCCAATTGTGCAGCGACTGGGTTCTGGAAACAGCTAGTATTTAACCATTGCTTGAACAGGCTTGGGCTCCCATTCGTAAGCTTGCATCCTGGAACAAGGTCCACATAGACCGAGTTAAAGCCGGGATAACTGTTGGTAGAGTGCACCTGGCTGGGTGTTCCTGTGTTGTAGTGGAAGTCGCCGTTTAGAGACCAGCCGCCGATGATCTTGTCGACCGCGCCACTGACTCCCGAGCCCAGCAGTTTGCCGTGGCCGAAGGGAAGATCATAGATGACGTATCCCTTGACGATATGCGTCTGGTCAAAATCCAGAATGTCCTTCGCTTCGTTTTTCAGGTCGTACTGGTTCTGAAGCGCCCCCGTCCACCACAGTTCCTCAAACCCCGAGTCGACGTCACCATGCGCGCGTGACCAGGCATAGCTACCCAGTAGTGATAGTCCATGCGAGTAACGCCGCGTCACACTAAACTGGAGGCTCTTATAGTTGGAGTTACCCTTTGGCACCCCTACCGATAGCAGCGGACCATACCCCGCCTCGGCTTGCGGATAAGGAGTGATTCCGGCCCAGGCTGGGCCGACGCCATCCCAATAGTGGTTGTAGGACGCTGGAAACTGTCCGTTCAGCACATAGTTCTGCATGTTTTCGACAGTCGGTTGATTGAATTGGAATATTCCGCTCTGCAAGTGGTAACTGTGGCTCTGAATCCAGTTCACTTCCACTCTTGTCGCCTTATCCAATTCCCGTTCCAGGCCAACGCTGTACTGCTGCGTGTTGCCCGGCGTCAACGCGTGCGGATCGATGCTGACTACGTCCGCCTGCGTATACTGCGGCGTCTTTACCTGGGTCGAGGTGGGATTGTACCCCGCATCCCAATTGAAGTTCGCCTCCTGAGTAACCGGATGGAAGCCAACATTGCCCGCTTGCTGATACGGTACACCGCCCCACGTATTCAGGTTCAAAGGCGTAAAGAAGATACCGAAGTTGCCCCGCAGTACCGTCTTCTCGTCAAGTTTGTACGCGGCGCCGATGTGCGGTGAAAAGTTAAACCAAGCCTGTCGCTTTTCAAAAGATTGGCCACCACTGGTCAGGTACTCGTACTGGCCCATTTCACCGGTAACGGGGTTAAGGTCGTTCAGTTCAAAGCTGGACCAGTGGCCGTTCTTCTCCTTATAGGGATGGTTGTAATCCCAGCGCAGGCTCAGGTCGAGCGTAAGCCTCGGAGTAAGCTTTACATTATCGCTGGCATAAAGGGATAGAGCCTTGCGCCGTCCGTACTCATTATCCGGATTGTTATTTTCGGCATTGTAGACATCGCCCAGCAGGAAACTGGCGAACGCGTTTCCCACCAGATTGTAGGCGTTGAAGTCATACCACGCAGGCGCCGTGCTGGTCGGATCGAACAGGATCGGGTATCCTCCCATGAACGTCCCTACATCCGTGTGGTAATTAAACTGCATCACGCGAAACTCCGTGCCAAACTTGAAGTTGTGGTTCCCGTGATTCCACGCTACTTGATCGCTGTAGATGTAGGTGTTACCGGCGTAGTAGTCGTTGTATTGGCTGCCGAGAGGCGAGAAATTCCATCCATTCTGGTAGTTAGCCCCGCCAACGTACATGCCGGAATCGAAGTACATCAGCGGAAAGTTGCCCGCGCCGTTTAAAAGACCCAGTTGGCTGTCCCACTTTCCCGACTGAGAGACCGCAATACTGGGATTGCGGAAGCGGTTGAAGGTGGCGTAAACGGTATTCAACAGCCTTGGCGAGATCGTGTATGCATCGCTCAAACGCACGCTCGGTGCGGTTGTATCGTGCCAGTAGGAGTTGGCCATCGGGCCGCCATAGGGCGCCGTTGGAGACCAGACGCCGCCCTGATCGGCGTTAATGCGGGGATAGTTATCGTAGTAGAACGAGCCGCTGATGTGTTGTTTGTCGCTAAGGTTGTAATCCAGCTTCGCGCTGGTCTGCGTGTTATGGAACCACGGATCGGGGGAGTAGGCCGCCGGCGCATCGTCTGTCGTTAACGCCGATTCCGGCTTGTAGTACTGATGGAATAGCTGAAGAATTTGAGCGGTCTTAGTGCTGATCCGGTTCGTGGGAATTTGATTGTTAACAAAGACGCAGCCAAATACGCCACCGATTGCGGTCGCGGGATCGACGATCGCTCCCTTATAGACGGGATTACCACAGCTATCGATAGCGGGAGTTCCGCCATAAGTCAAAACCGGAACGCTCGGAGACAACATCGGACTCAGATCGGCATATGTCGCCAGACTGCCATCCGAGTTCAAGCCCATCATGGCGTCGGTCGGTACCGTGCGCGAATTTGCCCCCAAGCTCCACATATCCTGCATGTAACGTTCGAAGGACACGTAGTAAAACAACTTGTTCTTCACAATGGGGCCGCCGAAAGATCCGCCCCAATCGGAAAGCGAGTCGCTCTTTCGCCGATAGGCAGCCGCGTTTGCCGGATCAATGATGATCGCCAGTCGGTTAGCGGCACTGAGAGCATCCAGATCGGTCGAGTGCAGGAAGCCAAACAAACTCCCGTGAATCTGGTTGGCGCCGGATTTCATCTCATAGCGGAAAACCCCGCCGCCACTGCGGCCCGCATCCGCCTCGATGCCAACGCTATCAACCTCAAACTCCTGAATGGATTCCATCGGGGGCTGCGACTCGCTAATGTAGCCGCCCAATTGCGATACGGCGGACGTGCCATCAATCTGCACTTCCTTGGTCAGCGCCATACTGCCATCGATGTGCGAACTGTAATCCGTCCCTTCCACACCCGGCACGTACGCAAACATAAAATTAGACAGATTGCGGCTACCCTGCACATTCAGTGGCAGCTCCGTCACCGCCTGGTTGTCCAGGTTCGCGGAAACGGTCGCGTCCACCGTCTGCAGGATGGGAGCTGCCCCGGTAACTTCCACTGTCTCGGTCGCCGCGCCCAGCTCAAGTTCGACGTTGATCTCCGCAACTTGGCTGATATCCAGCGTCAGACCCTTGCGCTCGTAAGTCTTGAAGCGGGCTTTCGAAAAAGTCAAACTGTAGGCGCCAATAGGCAGGTTACGCACTATGTAGAATCCGCTCTCGTTCGTCATCACTGTCTGCGCGTCGTTCGTGCCGGTATTTCTGCACACGACCTGCGCACCCGTCACCATTGCCCCGGAGGAATCTCTGACCACTCCGGTGATGGTGGCACGATCCGATTGCGCCCACAGCAGACCGGCGACGCAAAGAACTACGAGCGTTCCAGCGGCAATACTCTTCAGTTTCATCTTAGTTCTCTGAATTGAATCCGTCTGGGCGTTCTATGGAAACATTCGCGGCCCACGAACGCAACTGGCGCCGCCAAAATAACCGGAAGGGAATGCGCGCCATCAAGGCTCGTCCCCGCGATAATTCGCTCCGGGCTGCCAAACCGGTCAGCCTCAAGACCGTCGCCGAGTATCTCAAGCTCTCCCCAGCCACGATTTCCGTCGTCCTCAATCAGTCCCCAGCCGCCAAGGCTATCCCCGCGCATACGCAGGACCGCATCCGCAAAGCCGCCCGCAAGCTCGACTATCGCCCCAACTTCTTCGCCCTCGCTTAGTCTGAAGCGCGGATTCATTATCGGTGTTCTGGCTCCCGAAGTTAGTGAAGGCTATTCTGCTGCCATCATGGCGGCCATTGAAGATTTTCTCCTTCGCGAAGACTATTTCTACTTCGTCGCTAGCCATCGCGGCCAGAAGGATCTCCTCCAGGAGTATCCTCGCCTGCCCATTGATCGTGCCGTCGAGGGCGTCATTCTTATCAACACGCCCGTCATGCAAGGATTGGCCGTGCCCGTTGTCACCATCTCCGGCCATCGCACCGTGAAGGGCATGACCAATATAGCGGTCGATAACAAGAGTGCTGCCTGACTCCCGCTATCGGAGCAACAAGTTGCAGGAGTCTCAGGGTATAGGTGCTTGGGTGTGTACGTTTTCAAGATAGTGCGGCACACGTTGGCCTTCACGCGCAAAAGCTCCTCACAATTGACCGGCCGTTCACGGCCTTATTCGCCTTTAACGACGTCTCCGCCATTGGAGCCATGCGTGCATTTCGCGATGCAGGCCTCGGTATCCCCGAGGATGTCTCGGTCGTCGGCTTCGACGACATCCAGGCCGCCGCTTACTTGACTCTCCGCCTGACTACCGTACGCCAGCCCCTCCGCGAGATGGGACAAATCGCCGCCAAGCATCTTCTCGATAGGATCGACAATGGCAACGGCGAAAGCTCCCGCTCAATCTCCATGCAACCAGAGATAGTAATTCGCGAGTCGACCGGACCTTGTCTCACCCGATAGGCCGGCTCGCCGGCGACGTCATCGACCTTTAGCCCGCCGCCCTCTCTCACCTGGGAGGCGAAGTCTCCACCTGCTCGATGAAGTCGCGCACGACCGCCTGATATTCGACCTTCATATCCGTGAAGTGAATTCCCTGGCGTTCGCCCTCCGCCCATGCCACCACTCCGATCGCTTCGATCCATACTCGCGGCTTGGGTAACATAAATGTCACTTGCACTGTGTCCCGCAGCGCCAACCCTTGAACCTCCAATTGCATTCCGCCCTGGCTAATGTTCCAGCTTAACCCCTTCAGGCTTCTTGTCCCAACCCGGCAAGTCACTTCCGTTTGCATGGACGCACGAGTATACCGGCGGCGAGTCTCCTGCAAAGGCCCGTGCACTGTATTCAGCAGCATCGTCAATTTCACGCGATCGATCGGCTTTTGCAGAAAGAACGTCGCTCCCAAGGCAAACGACTGGTGCATCGTGTCGCGCTCCTCCCGGCCGGTCACGATCACGATGGGAGTCGTCTTGTTGCGGGACGATTGGCGAATCAGCCGTGCCAGTTCGAATCCATTCAACCCCGGCATCTCGATATCGAGGAAAATGCCGTCGAACTTTTCTTCGTTCATCAACACCGCCGCCCGCCGGCTATCGCTAATCGGGTAGACCTTGGTGTTCAGGGCGGTCAAAAGCGCCGCCATCAACTCCAGACTTCCCGGATCATCCTCGACAACAAGTAATTTCAGTAACGGCATTGTGGCGCTCTGCAATCACCGACTTCACTTCCCATCCGGCTCGCGAGTAAGGATAGCAAGTTCGCGATTCCATCGCGATGCTGCCCTACACCCAGCATCTCGATGTGACCTTCAAGCCGTCTTCCAAACGGGGCCCCGGCTCCCCCACGTCCGTTCGCCGCAAGCGGCGATCCACAGCGCAGAGTGAGTCCCATTCAAGTCGATGAGGCCCGCCGGTAAACGATCGAGTCCGAGCCCGACCGTAGTTCTTTCGACCGCGAATACCTCGGATTCATATCCAGTCCCGCCCCGAGATCGCGCAACCATCGCGCGCCAAGCGCAATAAGCAGGCGCACTCGTTTCAGGACTTTCCCCATTGGTTCGAGCCTTCCGCTCGAATTTCCGCCATGACGCCGATAAAGCAATAGCTCCTCATCGAGATATTCGCACCTAGCCCCTATCATCGCCGCCCTCATCCCAATCCATGCATCGTGAAAAACATGGCAGCCCTCCGGAAACGGCAGAATCGCGCGAATTAGCTCTGACCGAATCGCCATCGTCGAACCCTGGAACCGGTTAGAAACAAAATTTGGAATAAACCGATGATCGAAGACTCGCCGAGTGGACATTTTGCTATCCACGGACACTTCGCCATCCTCATCGATCGTCTTGAAGTTTGTTACGACAACTAACAACTCCGGATCCGCAACCAATGTCTCCACGACTCTCGATACTTTTTCCGCCGCCCAAATATCGTCCTGATCCGAAAAGAAAATAACATCCCCCGACGCGCTGTGCACCGCTTCCTCGAAACTCCTCACCACCCCTTCGCGGGTCTTGTGCCGGATCAGCCGAATCCTCGAATCATGAAATGCGACAATCCTCGCGACCGTCGCATCTTCGGAAGCGTCGTCGACCACAATGACCTCGTCTTCCGCTCCAAGTTGCGCAAGAATCGAACTTAGTTGCTGGCCCACAAAACGCTCACCGTTGCAGGTCGCCATGCATACCGAGAGTTTGGTCGGAATAGACGGAGCAACCTGAGCCGTCTGCGCAGGATGCCTTTCTTCAACTTCGCGCACATACAACGCAATTCGCGATCTACGAGACATCAACAGTCGGCGCCTGATAGCACGCCCGGTCTCAACCCGAAACTCCCGGGAGTCGCCGCCTAACACCTGCTTGATCCAACGGCATACTAACCTGGCGGTGCGCTCCCAGCCCGCCAGCAAATTCATCGACGTATCCCAAAACGCCGACTCCGCCACTAGAACGTTATGATAACGGTCAATCGTCATTCTCTTCTCCTTATCCAGCATGGAGAAGTGGTGATTTAACACAATGTCTCCGGCGACAAACACGCTTTTTCCGTGAAGATGCAATTGCCGATAAAGATATGAATCGGAATGGTCGAGCCAAAACATGGGAGAATAGCCGCGGATCTGCCGCAGTGCGCTCACTCTTAAAATAGAGCCCGAATTAAAGGCAAAGGTTGGCTGTGCCGGCATGCCGGCGTAGCCACGGGGAAACCATCTCGGAATCGCGCCGCCCCAAAACCAATTCGGAGAAAGCAGCCTGCCATCTCCAACAATCTGTGGAACGATCGCCGCAACCGACGGTTGATTCTGAAGCGTTCGCGCCATCGATGCAATTCGCGTCAGAAAGTCGACTGGAAGTTCCGTATCCTGATCCAAAGTGACAATCCAGTCGTGACGATTACATAACGCCAGATTCAGCGCGAAATTGAACGCCGCGGCCAGTCCGTCATTTCGTCCAAAAGCGCAATAGAATACATCCTCGGCCACCTCGGGCGCGTCTCTCCGATCGCCTCCCGGCGTGTTGTCATACAGGAGAATCCTCAGATCGCACTCGCCGCCCAGGAGGCGGCATCGAGCTGCAACCAGGCTTCGATAAGCCCGCGATTCTTCAGGCCGCATACCGTAAAGCGGGATAACTACCAGAAACGATGGTCTGCCGTCACTCTCCGCGTCAACCACCGGTCCTATCGGCGAATAAGCCGTCGAGCCTTCACACGACGGCCTCATGGGCTCGTCCTCCCGGCGAAAGAATGTAGCGCTGTGCAAATCCCTGAATCAAGAATTGTAAAATCGTGGATAGCGGAATGAAGTTATCGACAAAAAAGATATAAGCAAGACACCCCAGAAAAACCGCGGCTGTAAGAAAGTTGCGGCTCAGCCCACGCCGCATCACGCACGCAGCACCGATTCCCAACACCAGGTTGATCAACACGATCCCAACATAGGACAGATCCAGATAGTAGCTCGCCAAATACGTGTGCACTCCATCCACCACGTGGCTATAGCCCATGACGTTTTCGTGAGGGTCCGTAGGCGTCCAGAACGCGGGCAGCGCTGGGTATAAGAATGACAGCGTGGCACTCTGAAAGTGAAAGTTGTGCACGATCCAGCACAGGTTAGAAATAGGAATAGAAAAGTAGGAAATCACCCAGAGGAAGATCATCGGCCAATCCCAGAACTCCCGCCGGATCTGGAGAACGGCAAAGAAACTCGATTGCGTCGTGCGATTGTTTCCTACCAGCGTGGCCACAATCGCCAATCCCGCAACCACAAAAAGCGCGCTAATAACCAGCCTGCGCTTGTTCACCCGCGACGTCAGCGAATAGACAAAGAACACTTGCAGCAACGCCGCCAGTATCTCGCCCCGAGTCACATACAGTACAAGCGACAAAAAGGCCGCTGCCGAGAATGCGATTTTCCACAACTTGGAGGGATCGAGAGAAGAGTTGACGGCAATCGAGATGAGCAGGGGAAACAGCAACTGCTTCAATCGCCCATATTCCAGGTAATTTACAGTGTCAAAAGAAAAGAAACCGAACGCAGGCGGCAGACCATCCAGTTTCAGATTCAGGGCCATGATGGCTATGGCAACGAATAGAAACAGCATGTTCAACTTACGGAGCCGCGGTACATTCAGCGCATATTCAGCCACATCGTCATGCTCCGTTTCCGCGGGAAAGAGGAAGCGGATAATTCCGTAACCTGCCAGAAGCGCGCCGAACGACAATACAAAGATAAAGATCGGCAGCCCCATCTCCGGGTAGCTGTCATAAGATATCCGGCACGCCAACGCCAGCAACATCATCAGCCAAACAATCACAAATAGGCTGATTGGATGGCAATAAAAAGGCAGCTCTCGATTCGGTCGAAGCGATATCCTCCTGGTCATTTCCCTAACGCGGGACGCTTCGCTCCAGTCCGATAGATAAGGCGCATCGGAGTCGACGAAGCAATTCGCCCAACGCAAGATGGGAAAGCTAAATAGCATCTCAAATCACTCGGCGCCCGCGGATCCTTTCAAAAACAAATCCTCCCGCATCGTTCGTAATCCTCGCCCAAATCGCTCATAAGACAGCGCGCGCCTCGCGAGCGCCCACATGCGGTGCACCGCGCCGTCTGGCAATTCGCGCCGCTGCCGCAGAAACTCCCGTTTTGCATCGAAAAGTTCGCGACACTCCTCGAACGACTCTCCCGGGCGTGAACACCAGCGCTCCTGGAGCGTCTCAAACTGCCGAGCCATGGCACGCAAGTGAGCGCGGTCTTCATACCCCGTAAAAAACCATCGCCTTCCAATCCGTCCAACCCCCAGTTGCTGGCCAGAATGCACTCGGTAGGAAACAAGCGGTTCGGCAACAAACATCAGCCGGGAATATAGAACCAGCATCCACGCAATCCATCCATCATGAATCCACGGCGCTGGTATCGATCCGATTGCCTCACGCGCCGACGCTCTGAACATAAGGGTGGCTCCAGTAACGATGTCGTGCTTGAGAAGCAATCGTATTGCCGCCGAGCGGTCGAACGTGGACGACTTCGAAAATGGGAACGCATGAATCTCCCCTAAGCGTTTGCCAATCGGCGTTCCTTTGTCGTCGATAAGGTCCGCGTCGGAAAAGACGCCGCCCACCGAACCATCCTTCTCAAGCACGCCTGAGAGCCGCATCAATTTGTTGCCGTTCCACACGTCATCCTGATCGCAAAGAGCAATCAGATTGCCCCGACACAGTCCGATCGCCCTCTCGAAGTTACCAGTCGATCCGAGATTTTCCTCGTTCCTGAAGATGCGCACAGGAAAACAGGCACGCCGTGCAAACTGGTTCAGTATCGTCACCGTCGAATCCGATGAGCAGTCGTCACACACCACCAGTTCGTCGGGCAATCTCGTCTGCCTGGCAATACTCTCCAACTGCTCGAGCAAGAATCGCTCGCCATTGAAACTGCACATCGCGACTGAAATCGTCTCTGCCATACCTGGGCTGAAGTTCACCCCGTTGTCGGCGCTCCAATCGGACCGGCAATGACGTGCAGTCCCTGCTGCCTCAACGACTCCCACATACAGATCACGATTACCGCTTCTATCGTGAGCACAGATACCGCCGCGCCAAGTGCACCGTTAATGTGAATCAATACAATCGACAACGCCAAGCTGCCGGCGCCTGCCACAACATAAATTCGGCTAAGTCGCCGTTCCAGCCCAAAGGGAATCATCGTCTGAATTCCAAGCACGTTGCTCACGGCGATAATGAATGGAAGCGGCGCCATCCACCGAAAGAGTGAAACAGACTCGGCTGCATTGGCCCCTACCACTAGATGTGCCACGGGCGCTGCCAGCATAAACAACAACACCGAAGGCACCAGCGCGAAAAGCCCGATCCAAACAAAGCTTCTCCGCACAAAGCGCAATGCCAGTTCGCGCGAACGTCCGGCCAGGCTATTCACATGCGGATAGATCGCCTGCGTTATCGGAACTAAAAGACCCTGCAAACCACGAACGATCTTCTCCGCGGCGCTGAAGTATCCCGCTTGCGCACTGCCCGCCAGCATTCCGACCAGGAACACATTGCTGTTCGTGTAGAAGGTCGTCGCAGCCGTCGAAACAAACAAATGCCATCCGTCTTTTAGCGTTCCGGCAAGATCTGCTCTGTCGGGGATTCGAACCGCAATGCGGAACCGGTAGACTGCGAAAACACAACCGACCACCCCGGTAGCCAACATCCCGCTAGATAGAATCGCCAAGGCCAACAGATACTGAGAGCCTTCGCGCACAAAAACGAATAGAAGAATTGCCGCCCCCGCCTTACAGCTTCCCGAAATAAGAGACACATACTTCATCTCTTCCATTCCCTGAAATAGCCATAGAGGGAACATGACGGTACCGATAACCGCAACAAACGCTACTAAGTAAAGTATCCAGTCCGCTCGAAAGCGAGGCACCGCGATCAATAGCGCCGCCAAAACGGCCGCGCTCACGGCCATGAGTAAGATTTTGATCACAACTACGCAGCAAAACACATTCGAAACAGAATCCTTATCGGAACGCACGCGGGCAATTTGCTTGGTTGCGGAAAGGTTGAAACCATAGTCCGTAAAGATCACAAAGTACTGCGCCAGCGACTGCGCGAAAGCGATCATTCCGTAGCGCTCAATCCCCAACCTCCGAACGAGAAAGGGCAGGACCGCAAGAGGAATGACGTAGTTCAACCCTTGCAGCGAGAACAGCCAGAAAATATTCCCAAGCAATTTCCGCTCGGCCGTCAGAAGTGCGGGCAATCGCTTCATGTTTCCATCGTTCTGGCAGAACAGCCTTCGCGAATCATCTTCTACTGCCCTCTACCCTTAGGCCTCTTCATCGCCAGCGTCATGATTTCCTGAACCGTTGGCGTGATTCTTCCGAAATCCCCACGCAGCGGTTTGATCGATGGCGCTTGCGGTCCGTGCGACCCACCGCTTTCTGCGTATAACTCGCATCACGTCCGCGCCTAACTTCTTTCCCGGGTCCTGAGGATCGAGTTCCTGCCATCGCGCCCGTCCGAGCGACCAGACGCAACCGCACAGCAGCCCAAACAACGCCCCCAGGCAGATAAACAGCAGTCGCGGCGGAAATGATTTCTTTTCCGGCACATCGGCCGCATCGAGAACCTTGACGCTCGGAGTTTCTCGAGCCTCTTCCACCTTCGCCATCTCATATTGCTTGGTGAGGGTCTCGAACACCACCTCCTGCACCCGCGTACGCCGGTAGAGATCGGCCCAAGTTACTCCCAATATCGGCAACTCCCGAATCGTGGGATAATCGCTTTGGCCCGGCCCGCCGCTCGTTTCAAGCGTCCCCGTGCTATCTGGGGACGGTGCCGGTCCGTTCATTTTCTGTAGTTGCCGACGATATTCGTCGATCTTAGCTTGCAGAGAGCGCACGCGAACATTATTTGGCGTGTAGATCTCGCGCAGTCCCTCCAGGCTCGTTTGCGCGGCGATCAACTGTCCTTCCAGTTCCGCCGCCGCCCCAATCATCGCCCTGCCCTGCTCTTTTACGTCCAGCGCGGTATTCTTGCTGGCAAATGCGCTGAAGTCTTTCTCCGCTGCTTCCAGCGTCTGCCGCACTTCATTCAATCTTGCTTCCAGAAACACGCGTTCCCGGTGCGCGGCCGAAGTATCCAGGGTGGTTACAAGGCCGTTCAACTGGCCCACATATTCGCGACCTATTTCGGCGGCCCGCGTTGCGCTATGGTCGCTCACCTTGATCGTGATGATTCCGCTCTTACGGTCCGCGGATATGTCCGTCCGGCTTTCCAGATCCTCACGGGCATCTTTCCACGTCCGCACTCCGTACTCTTTCCGCAGGTCGAACTTGTTGATGATGGCGTTTTCCACCGTGTTGCTATGCAGCATTCCCACAAATACTTCGCCATTGCTCTTCATCCCGAATAACTCGCCGCCAAGGGATGCTAACTCGCTTGACCCTTTAGTAAGTGCAGCTAAAATCGAACTCACACCTCCGCTCGTCGAATCTGGCGGCATAAGGCGCGTGGTCGATGTGTAGCGTACGGGAATAATGAAGGCCACAATTGCCGAAACTATTAGAGCGGCAACCGTCGTCTTATTGAGAAGCTGCCGGTCTTCCCAGAGAATACTCAGTTTGGCGACAGCGGTTCTCTTGGGCAGCAGCCGCCCATCGGCCGCGGCCAGGTCCGCCTTCAAGATGGGGCCATGATGTTGTAGCGTCGGTTTGGAGATTTCTCGGGTCGCCATTGAATCTAAGCCACAATTCGCGCGTGCTCCTGAACCGTTAGTCGGCGCCTTTCTTCTTGAAGATTCCCTTCGGCCAGAAGGAAATCTCCATGGATGAAACGACGTTTGACTGGCGCCCCACTGCAAGTACAGGAAATCTCCACGCCTCATACTGCACAAGCGCGGAAACACTGAAGCCTGACTTATCCCACAAATCCCCGCGAATGCTGGCGTCGGCCAAAGTGCCACCGTTCGGAAGAAACTGGGTATCCACTTTCTGATGCCTGAACCCAAACTGTAGTTTGTTTTTCGCGCTAAACCAATAGGTCGTCCAGGCTTGCACGCCCACCCCTTGCCGGCCTACCCAGTTCCCCATTAGGTTTCCCTTGTTTTCAAGTCCGGTAATCCACGTGGGATCGTAATAAAAGAACCCGAAGCCAACGTTCCCTCCGATCGGCGGATCAGTCTCGACCCCTTCGATCCGTAGATCCATCTTCGACATTTTGGGAAGCCGCGGTAGATAAACGCCACCGAGCCACGCCGCGACGTCCGGTCCAACGAGCGGGCTAAATGTGTCGTGTTGTGTAAAGCCATCGGCGTAAAACGTCAGTCCGCCCCAGCGCGGGATGCGGTAGCTAAAATCCAACCCCGAGCGCCGCGCTCCCGGCTTATTCGCTGCACCCGGAATCGTCAGGGCCGTCGAAAATACACTTCGCAAAAAAGTCCGCATGGTGAGCGGATAACCGGGGCCGCCGTAATCGGTGGTCCGCGACATCCCGAATTCAAGGTTCGGGGTAGGTTTAAAGCTGAATCTTTCTCCATGAATGATCGGCTGTGGATTCAAAGACTGTCCGTACTGTCCCACTAATCCCGAGGGCGTAAACATGAACTCATAGCCGGAATATTGTCCAAGAAAAAACTCCACCCGCATCGGTCCAAGAAGTCCGAGAATGCCCGGCAGCTTCACCGGCGTTGCTCGGTCGATGCGAAACATCGTCAGCGGGTCCGCGTTATCGCTCATCATCATTCCGCCGCCTTCGCTCGGGCCCCACCACACACTCTGTTTCCCATACGAAAACTGCCAGTCCGATACATTCATGGCCACGTAGGAGTCGAGAAGCCGTCCCCGCGCGATCGCCGGGGTCCCAGTATCCGGCGCAACCGGGTAAGGCGGTGGAATGATCGAGTGCGCAAAATCGTCGGTTGACTCCGCCTCGCGTGCGCTCAGCGGTAGCGCCGCCGCGGATGGAGAGTGCTGAAATTCCCCGCGAACATAGCCCACGAATGGACCGTCGGCAGCCCATCCTGACAACCCCGCTACATTGTTAAATCCTTGCTCTCCAGGCCGGCCATAATCGTCGTAAATAGTCTGGGCAAAGTGATAACCGTCGGTCAGCGGCTGGCCTGCGATCTCTGTGGCGCGAAGATAGCTTGACTCCACCCGTAACTGTGCGTTGTCTCCTCCTCCGAGTAACTGTACCTCCTGCCTAAGCTCACGAGATAACTCGTCATAAAGCTGCGCCGGCTCATGTTGCGTCGGTTCATCCTCGACAATTCGATCTTGCGCCTCACTAAGTTGGCGTGCGCACTCCAACCGCGTCCATGGCCGCATCCCGGCGATCGCGCTTTTAATGTATCCCAGCGCAGCCAGGCGTTCCAGAGCCGGATAGATCCAGCTATCCAGAGGAACATAGGGCGACCCCATATCTTTGGCCGCCCAGTGCCCGGGCCTCTCGGTTCGGATCGCGGGTAACTCCCACGTCGATCCGTTCAGATCGGAACTATGATGACGACGGTAGACATATTCGCTGGTCAGATATCCGATAGCCGCGCCCACCAGCACGTCCGATGGAAAGTGTTGCTTGGCGTTAACTCGCGTCGCCGTCACCAGGCTGGCAAGACCGTAAGAAATAAACTTCATGAAGGGGCTGGGATATTCGTGCGCCATGATCCCCGCAATCGCCCACGCCCCGGCCGAGTGTTCTGAAGGAAAAGACGCTCTGCCCTTCAGGAACTTTCCATTCGCATTATCTAAATAAGGCCGCTCGCGCCCCGACGCGTACTTGATCGCCTCAACCGCGGCCAGCGCGTCGATCGCCGCTTCCCCGCTCAACAATCCACTCTCTCGCTGATGATCATTGTGAGTCGCCAACCCCAGCATGTACAAACCCGCCGCCCCACCCGCCATGGAATATGCTCCGTAGTCCGAAATGTGTTTGTATCGCAGCAACGTACTCGGCGAAGTTGAAATATGACGGCTAACCTCGGTATCTGTCGCGAACAGACCCGCTGCCAAACCACCCAGTGGAACAAGCCACGTAGCATCACTAACTCCAACTCGCGTCGGACTAGTCCACATGCCAAGTTGATCGTGAAGCAATGAGCCCGGAAAGCTTATGACCTTGTTCTCCTTGCGTGGGTCTTCTGCGGCGGGCGCGTCCGGAAGTTCCGCCGGAACCGCGCCAGCGGAAGCCCCATCCTGCGATCCGGAATTTTCCTCATAACTCGACTTCTTCGTCGCTCGCTCCTTCACCACGGTCGCTTGCCCCATCGCGATCGCCGTCCCCGCCAAAACACACGCCATTTGGAACCACACAGCTCGCATGAATTCGTCTTCGATCCGTCGCCGCCCGCCGTCTTAGAAATACGAAGCCGCAAGAATCGCGCTCGTCGCAATCGAACTCATTACCTGCGCGTTCGTGAAGATGGTCTTCCATACCGGCGGACCGCCCAGCGCCTTTTCCGGAACAACCACCATGTCTCCCGGCTGCAACGTCGCACTCAATCCATCCCCCGAAGTCCAGAACGAGCTGTGATTGCCAATCACAGTGCCATCGGCGCGAATCACGAACGTCGCCTTCTTATTCGCCATGTTAGTGGGTCCACCGGCTTGCAGCAGATACCAACGCGCGCTCTTGCCCGGGCGGTATGCCACCGCCGTCGGCCCATACACCTGGCCCTGTACCATCACGTAACTTGGCCGTTTCGGAATAACCAGCACATCGCCCGACCGCATCGTGATATCTCGCGCCGTGCCCTGCCAGTTCTTGATATTCGTGGAAATCTGTATAGTCACTCGGCCCGTCGGCGGCGTCGTGATCAGGTTGTCGAGCGTGGTTTGCCATTGCACAAAAGCCGATTCCGCCGACAGCCGCTGATCCGGATCGGTCGAACTCGCCGCCGTCAACTTTAGGCTCGCTTGCTGCTCGCGTACTCGCTGCACAAGTTCGCCATAAGATCGCTGTTCCACCTTCTGCACTTCCGCGCGCAGTAAGACCGCGCCATACGGATAAGCTCCGGGCCCGAATCCTCCCGCCCGCAGCAGCACCGAACTTAGCCGCTCTCCAGGCCGTATTCCATAACCGCCGGGATGCACAACTTCGCCACGAATCGTAACCGTCGCGCCCAGGTCGCTCCAGTTCGGTAGCTCCCGTACCGCCAGAACATCCCCGTTGCCCAACACCGGATCGCTCTCCGGACTGCCCGCCAGCGCACTTTCCAGCAAAACCGGTTGGTCGCTTGCGCTCACCGCCTTTTCGTCTACCCATGAGTAATGCGTCAGGTCTGCCGTCCTCGTGTCCGCGCTCGGCTTCAATCCCCCCGCACTTCGAATTAAGTCCGATATGCGCATGTCCGATGTAAGTGGATAACGTCCCGGACGCGCCACCGCTCCCTTGATATACACAGTCGCCGGATCCATTGCAGCCGCGTTTCTGTGTACCAGCACGCGATCTCGAGGCTTCAGCATGATGTTTTCGTTTGAATTTCCAGTAAGCGCGCCACCCAGATTCACGTTCACAATCTTCATCGTGCTGTCTGGCATATAGCGGAACACCTGGGCGTCGGTCTCCTGGGCATCGGGACTAAGTCCTCCTGCTAGGTGAATCGCGTCGCTCAGATGTATGTCACCTGAGGTGCGGTAAGTGCCGGGCGAGCGAACGTCGCCGAGAATTGACACGGCCGGTGGGTCTTCAAAATCGTACCGCTCAAATATCTGGACGGTATCCAGTGCGTGCAGCACCGGAGCTTTAGCGGGATCTGCCAGCGCATCGCCGAGGTTAAAACTTTCCACCGTTGGACGAAAATCCGGCGCCCGCAACCGCACAATTTCACCATATTGCGAAGCCGGCTCGGGCAATAGGTCCTTATAAGATCCAATCAGATCCGTAAGCTTCATCCCCTCGCGGAACGAGTACTTACCCGGTCTAAGTACATGTCCCTCCAGATACACAACATCTTGCACATACGACGCAATCGGATAAATCCTTATCTTGTCTCCATCCTGAATTTGAAATGACTCGAGCTTTCTTGTGGTTTCCTCGGAAGAGTCATCCGCCGGTATTTCCATGTCGAGCATCGTCTGCTTTTGATGAGCGACAAGCCGCTGCACTTCAATGTGCCGCAACAGCGCCGTCGGCAGGAGCCCGCCCGCCAGCGCCAGCGCATCGGCCAACGATTTTTCATCCTTCAGTTCATAGATCGCCGGCCGCCGCACCATGCCTTCAATCGTGATCTCCGGCCCCAGCGGCGTTACGATGACCGTGTCGCCATTTTCCAGCCGTTCAAGATTGCCTTTCACCCCGCGCAGCAGCAGATCGTAGAGATCGACATCCTGCACCAGATCGTTCCCGCGGTTGTGCTTCACAATCCGCAACGACCCACGCGCCGTTGGCCCGCCTGCCGCAAACAAGGCATTCAATGGCGTCGATAGCGACCCCACGTCATAAGCCCCTGGCCGCATCACATCGCCCACAACGTAAATGCGAATCGTGCGTAGTCGCGCCAGCGACACGTCCACCGACACTTCGTTGAATTGGGTCCGCAGCGTTTTCTGTACTAACTGCTGGACATCGGCTAGCGACTTGCCTGCCACTAGTACCGGTCCCACTTCCGGCAAACTGATCCGTCCCTCGCGATCCACGCGAACCGGAAAGCGCTTCGAGACGCTTCCCCAAAGGTCCACGGAAATCATGTCTCCCGGTCCCAACACATAGTCGGGTCCAGCCGGAAGGTCCATCGGTATCATCTGCAAATCGCGCGTTCCGTTTTCAAAAATCTGCATGCCAAAACGCCGCACTTCCGCCGGCCGCGGTGTGGCTTGCAAATACATGTCATAAAGCGACGGAATATAGCGGTAAGGATCCGCTCGCCGCACCAGTCCCTGATTTCTTCCACCTTGCAAGAGACGCGCGTCCTGAACGGTTGCCGCGCCCGTACCCTCCGCCGGTCCGTTGGGATTGGAAAGAGACATGCGCTCAGTCGAGGCTGCATTTTGCGAAATGCTCTCGCCATCGCCATAACGATTCGAACTGAAATCCGAACTCAGGGCCAAATCGTTCTGCCGATCCGCCCCCAACTGCCTCCCATCGGCCGATCCTATTCCCGCGCCCGGCTGTGAAAAATTCGGAGCGCCACCTTCTTCGGACCCGCCTTCTAGCGCCCCCGTGCCCCCACCCATTGAGAACTCGTCTTCTCCACTCGTTCGCAATAGCGGACTCGATTGCGCAGGCGGAGCCAGTGGCGGCGTCGGTTCACTCGGAAGATTCGGCGTCGGCTCAAGTCCGGGGATCTGTCCAGGCAGTTCCAGAATCCCATGTTGTTGTTCGTTTTGTTGTTCGTTCGGGTTCGCGCCATTCCCCGCTTTACATTCGCCCGTCGCCGGGTCGCACGCCTCGCCCTGCTGTGCCGCTGTCTTCTGTTGCCCTTGCCCTGAGCGGCTCCGGTTCAATTCCTCGTCCTGCGCCAGGTAGCGAACCCGCTCCCGCATCAGAAGTTCCTGCTGTTTCGCCAGCATCGAATTTGGGTTCACCTCAGGTTCCAGGTAGCCATACTTCTGCACCAGTGCCGTCGCAACCGAGCGGAATGCGACATCATCCTCGAGCCGCGCAAATATTGCTTCCTCGCTAAGATCTGCGTCGGCGATCACCTGGCCGTGAGCCGTCGCATCCTTCGCAATCCACCGCTTTAACTCCACCATCAGACCTGGATCGGCTCGGAACACGGCAAAAAGTTGCCCTGATGACGCCGCCACATGCTCCATATTCTGCCGCGCCAGATCCGATTCGCTGATCGTCGACGGCTTTTGCGCCTGCGCCAAAACATCCCACTGCCCGAATGCCATAACAATGGCCAAACCACCCAGCGCATGAACAAACCATTTTTTCGACAAAACCATGTGTCCCAATTTCGCGAGCTCTATCTCGACCTGCCCAAACCGGCGCACCTATCTCGGCCCAACCTTTCTCTACATAGTTTCCGATGCTGTCCGTGTCTTTCCCGGCGTTTGGAAAACTCTTTCTTACCCGGCTCTCGGGATTTCACTTAGTCAAAATCCGGCACTTCCCTTTGTGTTTGTCTTCGATGTCTGGCACCCGACAAATGTTGCCAATTTCGTCCAACGGCCTCGTGCCCCGCCGCATCCCAAGCAGTACTTTCGGAGACTCACATTCTGAATCGCTTTTTTGAACGGACGCCTCGCTCATCTCCTTCAAACGGTGATGGCCGGCCCGCCGTTCTTTCGACGACGAGAATGCCTCGAACCTCAATTCTTTTATTGACCAAGAACGACGCCGGCAACACGGAAGCCTGCCTCAACGCCATCTATTCCCAGCAGGGTGCCGATCCTTTTGAAGTGGTCGCCGTTGATTCCGGCTCAACTGACGGAACATTGGATGTTCTGCGGCGCTTTCCCCTCCGGCTTCGACAAATTCCTCCGGATAGTTTCCATCACGCGCGCACGCGCAATCTCGCCGCCAGCTTCGCGAAGGGAGAATTCCTCGTTTTTGTCTCTCAAGATGCCATTCCGGCGTCACCCGGTTGGCTGCGCGCACTCGTTGCCAACTTCGAAAATCCCACCGTTGGCGCCGTCTATGGCCGTCAGATTCCGAAACCGAGTTCATCTGTGGAGCGCCGCAACGCCTTGAACACTCTCTACGGTACAAAGCGGATCGTTAAGGATCCCGCCGCCCGGAACAATATCGGCTTCCTCTTCTATCACTTCTCCAACGCAAATTCCGCCTTGCGCCGCACCGTCTGGCAGGCGGCGCAGTTTCCCGAGAATCTGAAAGTCTTTGAAGATCTGGGTATCGCCAAACGGATTCTCGACGCTGGCTGGAAGATCGTCTACGAACCGGAAGCGCCCGTATTTCACTCCCATCTACACTCTACAGCCGGTTTGTTCAGGCGTTACTTCGACATCGGGTACACCCTTAGAAGACTCGAAATCTGGGAAGCCCCAGGCACCAAGACATCCATGTTTCGTACTGCCGCCAACGTCTTGAAGAACAATCTGGATCGCATGAGAACCAGCGACGATATTAAATCTCTATCAAGAGGAATAGCTCAGGATATGGTTAAGTCAATCGGCCTTTTGCTCGGCCTGCACGAGTCGCGCCTACCTATCTTCATAAAACGGCATCTTAGCGCCCATGGTGTCTATTAATACGCCGCGAACATGTCATACGCCTCTTCGTTCTCAGATATACCATGATTCGCACATTTGTCAGCTACGCTAGGATGTACTTACGATTCCTTACACTGCTTCTGCCAGTGTGCGCGTATTTCATCGCCATCAAGATACGGTTTGGTTTTAATTTATTGATATCTCATAGGATCAGCTCCGCTCTCCCCTCTTATTGGAGCATCGTCCTTTTGACCACGATCGTATGGGCGATCGTCGCCGAAGAATGCGGACTGTGGAGCATCGAACAACTCTATGCTTCTTCGGGTAAGAGCAGGAAGCTTCTCGAATCCATTCTTTTCACTTACGGGATGGTCATGGCCGGTGCATTCCTCTATCGGCAGGCCAGTTACTCGCGCCTCGTCATCGGCATTAGCGCCGTCGCCCTCTTTTTCTTGGCTACCTTCTTTCGGATAGCGTTTCGTATCTTCCTCGAAATGCTGCGCAACAAGGGCGCGACTGAAATCAGAATTCTCCTCGTCGGCACGGATCGATACGCCCAACGCGTCGCGCTCTCATTGACCCATGGCGAGGTCTTCCCCTGCCGCATCGTGGGCTTCCTGCGGTTGCACGGACAAAGCGTCGAGGTTGATGGCCCAATCCACGAAGAGGACTCCATTCACTGCTTCGCCAACGGCAACTCCATCAGCGACGTTGTAATCGCTCTCCCGCCAGACCGGTTGGCGGATGTCTCGAGAATCGCAAAATCGCTCGAGATATTATCCGTCCCCGTCCGTCTCGCGATGGACCTCGGCGAGTCGGTTGGCATCCGCGAACGATTGATCGATTTAGGCGGAATCCGTATGTTGGATCTCCGTCCTACACTCGCCGAATCCGATCCCTATCTCGTCCAAAAGCGCGTCTTCGATGTGCTCTTCTCCATCGTGGTTCTCTTGCTCGCCTCGCCAATCTTTCTCTTCGCCGCTCTGGCCATCAAACTCACCAGCCGTGGTCCCGTATTTTTTGTTCAGGAGCGTGTCGGTCTCAATGGCCGCACTTTCAACATGCTGAAGTTCCGCACGATGCGGCTCGGCACGCGTGAAGAGGGTGACACCCGCTGGACTTGCGCCAACGATCCTCGCCGCACTGCCATCGGCGTTTTCCTGCGCATGACTAATCTCGACGAACTGCCTCAGTTTCTCAACGTGCTGAAGGGCGATATGAGCATCGTCGGCCCGCGCCCCGAGCGCCCTCATTTTGTAAATATTTTTCTCCTGGAATTCGACCGTTACAACCTCCGCCACAGTTTTAAAACCGGCATCACCGGCTGGGCCCAGGTGAATGGTTGGCGGGGTGACACTTCCATCGCAAAGCGCGTCGAATACGATCTCTACTATCTCCGCAACTGGAGTATGACTTTCGATATGCAGATCATCGGCATCACTCTGCTGAGAATGTTCAACAGTAAGAACGCCTATTGACTCACGTTTCAACCGAAAAGCGGCAAAGGAAGAAGAGGAGAACCATAACCAGGACAGGTCGACCGGTGTGCTGAACATCTTCCACGTGCACCTACTCGTCTTTTCCCAGCGCGGGAAAGTTCGAAAGCACTTTTGATGCATGTCGCCTTCACGCGATCATTTTCGTGTATGTGTGGAGTGCCCCGAAATCGTAGGTTCCCAAACCCCGCGCGGAGGCCAACTTCAAGTATGGCAGGGCTGAGACGTCAAGATTCCAGAATGCCTTGGCTACATATGCGTCGAGCGCCACCGGATCGGTTCCGGCTACGAGCGTTTTCTTGAGTAGAACATCGTCGAGATTGCCACCGGTGGGACCATTTCTGATCAGCACGCGATAGCAGTCAATGAGCGTAAGCGTAGGACGGACAAAGTCAGCGAGGTCTACAAGACTCTCATGGATTCTCTGATGCAGCTGATGTCGCGGCCCCCCTAGAATGCCATACCAGTTTTTCATGCCGAGAGTTGTGCCGGTCAGGCTGTGGTGCTTGGCAATGGGAACGTTGATGATCTTGTCAGCGTTGAGAAACGGATCAAAGACGGGCCAGTCTCGCAGAACGTCTCCACGAAGGTCGACATTCTTAAACCGGGCGGGATCGGGAAGGATGACCTCGGCACCTTCGTGATGCGAAGCCTCGCCAATACCGGATCTTTCAAAACAGCGGCGCGGATCGTTGCAGCTGACGTCGGTGACGATGACGCGACGGGCGCCAGCCTGCCAGCACTGGCGGACGATTTCGGCAATCACGCTGGGGTTGGTGTTGGCCGCCTGCTCAGGAGTACGGTCCCAACCGATGTTTGGCTTCACCAGCACGATGTCGCCCCGGGCTACGAAGCGATGGATGCCGCCTAGCGCATCGAGCGCGGCTCTTGCCAGGAGTTCGGGATCTTCTCCCTGAATGACGGCCATCTCTGGAAGCCGGGGATCCAGTGGTACCGAATGACTCCGCTTCGCGTTGATGGCCAGCTCGGGCTCAGGTCGATGACTCCGTTCGCTCAGCCAGAAGCCGAGGCCGGTCGTTCCGGCGGCGGCTCCTCCGATGCGAAGCAGCTTGATCAGCGCGTCACGGCGACTGAGAACAGCACCGGTAGCCGTCTCCCTCAGTTTCACCCCGTCGACCTGCTGGTTTTGCTTTTGCGGCACGAGTGGATTCTAATCGGGTCGGGTGCCAGCAGCTATGCGGTCCGTCACGAGGCCCTGTGCGAAACGTCCGGTGTTCGCCACAACTGGGGCGCTGACTCTGATCGGGTTCAGCGCGGTGACCGGACAGATTGTTCTGATGCGGGAGCTCATTGTCGTCTTCAATGGCAACGAGATTTCGCTGGGAATGATGCTGGGGTGCTGGTTGTTCTGGATCGCGGCGGGCAGCAGTGTTGGCGGATTATTCGCCCGGCGCCCAGCCAAGGCCAGGAACGCGGTGGTTGTGCTCGAATGCGTGTTGGGCGCCAGCCTGCCGCTAACGATCTGGTTGGTGCGCGCCGCCAGGGCCTTTTTTCAGACAGTCCCGGGCGAACTGTTCGGTCCGGTGCCGATGTTCCTCACGTGCCTTGGTGCTCTGAGCTTGTTTTGCATGGCCGCAGGGGCCCTCTTTGTGCTTGCGACGCGGTTGTATGAGCAGGAGTCCAGCGTCTCGGATCGTGTCGCTATCAGTTCGGCTTACCTGCTCGAGGCTGCCGGGTCAGGGCTCGGTGGGATTCTGGCCAGCGTTTTGCTGCTCCGTTATCTTGGGGCGTTCCAGATCGTGAGCATTGTTGCCGTCTTGAACTTGTGGATGGCGGCAGTTTTGCTGCTTCGGATGCGGCGGAGGCAGGCTTGGACTGCGGCTGTGGCAGCGGCAAGCTTGGCTGTTCTGCTCATTTTCTATGGGGCTCCGCGACTGCAGGCCTCTGCACAAGCGCGGTTGTGGGAAGGATTCAGGCTGTCTGGATCGCGCGACTCGATCTACGGCAATCTGGCGGTGATTGAGACCGGAAGTCTCCGCAGCATCTATGACAACGGTGTGATTCTGGCGAGCGCGCCAGACGAGGCCTCCGCGGAGGAGGCGGTTCATTATGCGTTGCTGGAGCATCCGGCGCCGAGGCGGGTTTTGCTGATCGGCGGAGGGGTCAACGGCAGCGTTGCACAGGTGTTCAAGCACCGCACGGTGGAGAGGGTCGATTACGTAGAACTGGATCCGGCGCTTATCGATGTGGCGCGGCACTTCTTTCCGGACGACACGGCTGCTTTCTCGGATCCGCGCGTACACCTGCATTACGCGGATGGACGGGCGTACGTCAGAACTGCACGCGACTTGTTCGACGTCATCATTCTTAATGTGCCGGAACCACAATCGGCGCAGTTAAACCGGTTCTACACCGCCGAGTTTTTTCGTCTGACACGCGATCATCTTGCACCTGGCGGACTTCTCGCTTTACAACTGCACTCCTCAGAAGATTACATCAGTCCCGACCTGGCGGAATTCCTGCGCTGCATTGCTTTCACGTTGCGGCAAGAGTTCCCCTACGTCGTCGCCATTCCAGGAGAGACGATTCACTTTTTCGCCGCTGAGCAGCCCGACGTTCTGACTGACAATCCTCAAACGTTGATTACGAGATTACGAGAGAGAAAGCTGGACACGCGCTACGTGCGTGAATATTTCATTCCCTTCCGCATGATGGCGGATCGAATGGAGCAGATTCGCAATGAACTGCGGCCCCAGCCCTTGACACCGGTCAATCGGGATTTCGAACCCATCGCATATTACTTCGATGCTGTGCTGTGGGGAACGCAGTTCAAGATGGGCTACTCGGATGCGATTCGGGCGGCGGCTCACATCAGCTTTGGCAGGATTGTTGCGGTCGTCCTTCTCGCCGCGTTGTTCGCGTTCGTGCTGCTGGCATTCGTCCCGGGCCGCGAGAAGCGCGGGCGCTCGGCCGCGGCATGTTGCGTTTGTGCCAGCGGCTTTACCGTAATGGCGCTGCAGATGGTGCTATTGCTGGCGTTCCAGTCGATCTACGGTTACGTGTATCACCAGCTCGCGATCCTGGTTGCGATGTGCATGGCGGGAATTGCTTTTGGAAGCTGGCTTGGCATTCGGCACATCCGCTCCGCCGGCGCCCTTCCCTACCCCGCGATTACAGCGACTCAGCTCTTGCTGGCACTTTCGGCTCCGGCGCTCATGTTTGTCGTCACGCGGCTGGCGGACATTCAGGGTGTGGGCGCGTCGTGGCCGGTTGCGCCGATTATTTTCCCCGGACTCGCGGCCTTGTGCGGAATGCTTGGGGGCTACCAGTTTCCGATTGCGAGCGAGATCTACCTTCATGACGGCGCGCGATCGGGACTCGGAATGCTTTATGCTCTTGACTTGCTGGGCGGATGCGCCGGCGCGCTTCTGCTGAGCGGGTATCTCATCCCGGTTTTTGGTTTCTGGAGGACCGCGTGGCTCAGCGCGGCGTTAAACCTGAGCCCGGCGCTGCTGGCGGCGCGGGCAAGCCTGGAATTGAGGACGCATCGGGCGTGAGCAACTCCGGATTTTTTTCTCCGAAGACAACCGCGGTGAACCTGAAGATGTCGGTGTCCTCGTCCTTCCAACAGCCGCGGCTCATGCCGGCTTTCGCGCACGTTTCGTCGAGGAAGGTCTGTCGATCCCAGTTCTCGTCTACAGCTACCTGCGGAAGAAGAACGCCCTCGTGCGAGCCATTTTTCATCAGCAAGCCATGCTCGCCGACCTTGATCTGGCGAACGTCGAGCACGCGGCGAAGCGGCGACAGAACGGAGATTTCGTAGTCGAGTTGCGGCAACTCCGAGGCCGAGACGGGCGGGAAGCGGGTATCGCGCAAGGCTGCCAGCATGGCTGTATCGCGCACGGTCATATATAAAGGCTTGCGCGCGGACATGTAGCCGATGCAGCCACGCAGCTGTCCGGCTTTCCGTAGAGTCACGAAGGCACCGCGCTCCTGATTCAGCACATCACTTGTACTGCCGGCGGCGGGCTCGTAGGCCTTGTTTTCGCGGACTGCATACTCGACGGACCTGCGGGCGAGCGCCAGCAGTTCCTTTTTCTCCTGGCCGGTCAGAGAAAATCTTGGTTCCACGATCTTATTGCCCTGCGTTTTCACAAAGACATCGGCGCTGTAGCCGACCACGCGCGAACGATCGCCGGTGATATCGCCCGAGTTGGCGTACTTCAGAGTAAGAGCCTGCGTCGCTCCCAGGCGCTCGGCGGCAATCATGGCAGCTACGATAGGTGCGCCGCCACAGGCCTCCCAAACACGCTCCTCGAAATTCCGCGACATGCTGAAGTAATCCCAAGCCTGCAGAGCGCCGAGAGTTTTATGATCGATCTTCACGGCCTCATCGTAGGGATGATAGTGGGACAGGTCGGAACTGGCCACGATCAGCGTATCGTTATCCTGAATCATCTTCGCCAGAGCCACACCAAGCGCCCGACTGCTTTCGTAACTCTGGTCTCCCATGACGATCGGAACGAGTTCGAAGTCGCCCAGCACGCGCTGCAGCCAGGGCAACTGCGCTTCGAGGGCATGTTCACCGCCTTTCGACGTTGGCGTGTGTCCCTGCGTGGAAAGCCGGATGGATGGGTCCATCTTGCTCAATTTCTTTGCGAAGAGTTTATCGACAGGAACGGTGCCTAAAGGCGTCGCATAGGCATCGCCGTCGAAGACGGAGGTGAAATCGAACGCCTCATAGTGCGAGGGCGCGATCACGATGACGCGCGAGAATTTGCGGCCTTTCAAGGCGGCGTAGGTGTAGGCAGCAACTGGACCGGAATACTGATAACCTGCGTGCGGCGCGACCACGGCGACGATGGGATCGGTGATCGACGGAGGCGAGGCGTGCGCCAGCATATCATCCATCATTGCCGTGAGCGCTTTCGCTTCGGCCGGATAGAAGGCGCCGGCGACCGCGGGTTGTCTCACCTTCTGCGGATCGGCGGCACACACTGTTTGCAGCGTCGTGACCACCAGGATCGCGACCAGCAAACCCGACATGACGTAAACTTCGGGACGCATTTTGAATTTCATGACAAAGATCCTCCCGCTCATGCGTGCCAGATGCCAGGAATCGGTTGCTGGCAGAACGGACAATTGCCCTTGCGAATCAGCATCTGACTCGCTGTGAATCCGACGCGCTCCACCAGCATGTGGTGGCATTTGGGGCAATAGGTGTTTTGCGCCGGATGTCCGGGAACATTGCCGATATAGACGTAGTGCAAGCCTTCCGCGTCGGCGATTGCTTTGGCTCGTTCCAGCGTGGGCACCGGCGTGATGGGCAGGTTCTTCAACAAGTACTCGGGATGGAATTGCGTGAAGTGGACGGGCACATCGACGCCGAGGTTCGTCTTGACCCAGCGGGCAAGGCCACGAAATTCTCCGTCGCTATCGTTTAGCGTGGGCACTACGAGATAGACGATCTCCGTCCATTTGTTCATCTTGCGTAACGTGGTCAGCGAGTTCAGCACCGGCTTGAGTTCGCCGACCACGACATCTTTGTAATAGGACTCACTGAATGCCTTGAGGTCGATCTTTACGGCGTCCATCTTGCCGTAAGCTTTCTTCAGCGCCTCCTCCTGTATGTAGCCGTTCGATACGACGACACTGCGGACGCCCGCTTCGTGGCCGGCATCGGCTGTATCCATAAGGTACTCGCTGAAGATCACCGGCTCGCTGTAGGTATAGGCGATGCTCGGACAGTTATGCTGCTTTGCCAGATCGGCAATTAAGCTTGGTGGCGCATAGTCGGCGGGTACCTGCTCGGGACGAACCTGAGAAATGTCCCAGTTCTGGCAGAACTTGCAGTTGACGTTGCAGCCCGCCGTTGCCAAGGAGAAGGCCAGAGATCCGGGCAGGTAGTGGAACAGCGGCTTCTTCTCGATAGGGTCGACATGCGAGGCGCAGACTCGCGAGTGAACCAGCGTGTAGTAGGAACCACCCTGGTTCTCGCGCGCCCCGCAGTAGCCGCGCTCGCGATCTCCTACGGTGCACTCGCGCGGACAGAGCTTGCATTTGATCTTCTTGTTTGGCTGTTTTTCATAGAACCGGGCTTCGACGGTGAATTGCCTGTTGTCTTGCTTGGACTGACTTGCTTGGGCCTGCTTGGAGGCTAGGAGTTCAGTGAAGCTGCACAGACCGAAAGCTGAACCTCCCGCCAGGGCGCAATGCAAGAAGGAACGGCGATCAAGCGAATTGAAGGAAACCGCCTCGCCGCCAGCCGGATCGGCTTCGACCGTATCTCCGCGCGGTGCGCTTATCCTTTGTTGCTGGGCGGATTCACGCGGCATGGAAAATCCTCACTTGCGCGCTCGCTACACCTCGACGACCGCGATTTTCTTCGGATCGTTGCTGCCCAGACGGTGCTGTGCGTCGGCCGCCGTCGCGATGTAATGTGGCATTCGCTTCTCGGCCTCCAACGTCTTCAGGCCTTTTTCAGCTCGCTTGCGCTCGATCATCTGCCAGCCGGTGTAGTCGAGCGCGACGGGATCTTGCGACAGCAGCAAGGCATTGTTCTTCCAGCTGAATTCCGGCTTGTATCCCGGCCCGCCTTCGTAGGATGCGGTGGTCGCGTCACAAATCGTCAGGCGCATTCTGCTGCGGATTTCCGGGAGCATGTTCAAGTCCGCAATGTAGGGGTCGCAGCCGTTGGGGTGGTACTTGTTCGGGTTATGAATGACGCCGTACATGTTCTTCAGTGCGATGGTCACGCCGGCGCCGTCATGGTCCTTGAGCACCGGGACATTGATCAGCACATTGCATTGCTGCGTGAGAATCTTCGACAGGCGGCTGCCCACGCTGCCATAGGTCGCAAGTTCCTGCTCATAACCGACGCGATCAGTCCCGAAGCATTGGGGGCGGTTCCCTCCTGCCGACGCGTGAAATCCAACGTGTTCCATTTCGTCGGTGTCGCGATCCCAGACGATAATGTCAGCCGGTCTTATTCCCGCTTCTTGCAAGCGTTCGCAGATGGCTTCGACCAGTTGAAGGTTGCTGGATAAGCCACGACCACCGAGGGCATTGACCTTCACGCCCACTGTCTCACCGGGACGCACTAACTTTTTCCAGGCTTCTGGTGGATTGTCGCGGTCGAAGAGAGCCTGCATGCCGCGATCCAGGAGATCCGAGATCCGATGCGAGTCGACAGTCGTACCGGTGCCGCGCAGCATGGCGTCGTGCGCGACAATGACCATTGATTTCGGGACAGCTGCTGTTTGCTCCGCCCCGGAAAGGACTTCCAACCCACCCGCGCCCAAGACGGCGGCGCCGGTGAGGCACTTCTTCAGGAAATCACGCCGGTTGTTCGCTTCCTCTCTGGCCATGGTTTTTTATTACTCCTATCCTGGAGACTTTTCAGTGACGGCCGCCACCAGCGTTGCTTATCGTCCTGCGAGGCGCGCTTCGACTGCCCGGCCGAGTTGCACCAGTGCTGGCTGCGTTTCGGGCAATTCCTCGTAGGCGACAATTCGTGTCAAGTAGATCCCCTTGCGAAAGACAAGGCTCTGGCTGTGCAGGCGGGCTTCGTCTCCGAGTTGCAGCGGCTTTACGTCGATCGACGCTTCGGACTCGAGAATCGCCGCCGCACCCTTTGCGTCTTGCATGGTGTAGATGTCAACTGCGGCATCGAAACGGTCCCGGAACTTGTAATCCGCGGTGGCGGCGCTTTGCACACCAGCCTTCATGTAACGCTCCGCTTCGCCGTCAATGTACTTCCAGAGATCATCGGCGGCGAAGGTCCGCAGGTCGCCGGTTCTCACCCAGCCCACGGCCTCGCCGGATCGTGGAAACAAGGATTGCTCAGTATGGCGCCTGCAACCGGCGCTCGCCAGTAACACGGCAGCGACAAGCAACCAACAAACACCGCGCCGCTTCATTCCCCGGAACCTCAGCTGCGCGCCACTGAACCCCGCGCATTCGCTTCTTTTTGTTCCGCTGCCTGTCATGCTCTTGACCTTTCCTTGCCTGCGTTCAGGAGAATCTGATTGGTTCGCGATCGGCTCTCGCCGACGCTCGTTACATAGACGGCCGGACGGTCCTGCACCGGGCAGGCATATTCGCAGGCGCCACAACCAATGCAGCGGTGAGGATCGATCAGCGGTTGCTTCACCGGCCGCGGCTCGCCCTCTGCGCTCATGACTTGAGCCGCTTGCAAGTAGATCGCTTTGGGTGAGGTTGGGCACCACTCTTCGCAGACGATGCAGGGAGTTGCCATGGCCCAGGGCAGGCATCGTCCGCGATCCAGGAATGCCGTGCCGAGGCGGATGGGCTCCGCACCGTTCGCGGGGCGCGCGGCCCAGCCTTTCTCGCGGGCCGTGATTTCCCAGATCGCTCCCGTTGGGCAGACTTGCGAGCACAGGACGCAACTCGATTCGCAGTAACCAATGCGCGGCACCACCACTGGAGTCCACAAACCCTCGAGCCCCGCTTCGCTCCACGCGGGCTGCAGAGCATTGTTAGGACAAACCTTCATACATTCGCCGCAGCGGATGCAGCGGGCCATGAAGTCGCCCTCCTCAAGCGCACCGGGCGGGCGCAACCGGCGCTCGTGGTGCTCCACCGCAAAGCCGGCCGTACTCCGCATCAAGGGTAATACCGCGGCCCCGGCGGCTAAGCCGGTGAGCACCTTGCGCCTCTTGAGGTTCATGCCGGCGGATTTCTGCGCGGGAAAAAACTTAAATCGCAGACCGCCTTCGGGGCATTCGTCGACACAGTTCAGGCAGAGATGACACTCGGGCTGGCGCCACGGGACCCCGCCTATGGGGTCGTCTCCGCCCTGGCAGCGCAGCAGGCAGCGATTGCAGTCCGCGCAGTGCTCCGGGGACTTGACCAGGCCGAGGATCGACCAGCGGGAGAGGATTCCGAGCAAGGCGCCCAAAGGGCAAAGGGCACGGCACCAGAAGCGCGTGATGCGCAGATTCAGCGTAACGATAAAAATGAAAATAAGGCCCAGCCAGAAACCCTGCTGGAAATGCGGCTGCTTGAAGCTGAGCAGCCAGCCTCCCAGAAGGAAGTGCAATACGTTGCCGAGAGAACCGCTTCCCCAGCGACTGTGTCCGATGATCCGCAGACCGCCGTCCAGCGCATAGTTCGTTCCCGGTAGGATCGACAAGCCGAGGGAGCGTACCAGAAACGAAAATGGATCGAGCCAACCGACGATGCCACTGCCGCAAAGCGCTGCCATCAACGCCGCAAATAACAGGTAGTACTTTGTCGTCTGCCAGCGCTTGTAGCGGTTCGATTCAATCAACTGCATCCCCCGTTTGCGTTCGGAGGTCCGGCTGCTGAAAAAGTGGTGAATCGAGCCCAGCGGGCAGATCCATCCGCAGAAGAACCGTCCCAACAATAGAGTGGGGATTACAACAACGAGGCTCCACAGGAGGCCGCGGTACAGGGCACGGCTGGCGAGCGCGTTGGACATGGCTATCAGCGGATCTAGTTGGAAGAACAACTGCACCGGGTAGGGGAGGTGGATCTCTCTTCCGGCGGAGCGCAGCGATCCGCGGAATTCTGTGCGCAGCAGCAGAAAAACGAAGAACGAGAAGAAGAGAGTCTGCGACAGGCAGCGCAACCTGGTCGGTTTCAGGGGCATTCCGCAATCCTGGCCTTTCAGTACGGCGGTCGACCTATCGCAGAGCCTCCCCGCTTCGCGCAATGCTACCGCCGCACAGATGGACTAATGTTCCACCAAGCCCGCATCGCTTTCTGTGCGCAAGATCACTAATCCAGGGAAGTATGTTTCTTTCAAACGGAACATAGAGAACGAATCGACCGATTCCCGCTTCAGTCGCTCGGGCCAGGTTCATCTCTAGGGAAAATAGCCAATCGCGTGCCGATAGTGCTCCTACTGCCATCCGAAAGTCACATATGACCTGCGATTTGTCGACTGTCGTTCCTCTCTAGACACCAGCGGTGCGCCATTTCACCGGGCACCATGAGCGGTCTCGGGCATTACTAATGGTCCATCCATGTTTATGGTTCATATCCATTCGTCACAGGCTGACGTGCGCTCTGTCATTGCTTCGCTCCTTTAGGTCGGAGCATTGTGACGTTAGCGGACTATGGCCCATCAACTCACCACGTGTACATATTGTGGAGTTGGATGCGGGCTATATCTAGAGACTTCTGCCAACCGGATTGTGGGGTCTTATCCGAGTGTCTCTCATCCCAGCAACCAGGGGAGAATCTGCGTTCGTGGCTGGCATGTTCATGAGGTCGCCGGTTCGCCCGATCGTCTAAAGCATCCTCTGCTTCGCAAGGACGGCAAGCTGGAGGAAGTGGGTTGGAACGAGGCGATGGAGTTTATCGCCGCAAAGATGAAGGCGATTCGCGATCAGCATGGGCCCGATGCACTTGGCTTCCTGAATTCGCCGCGTTGCTCCAACGAAGAGACCTACCTGCTGCAGAAGTTTGCCCGCGCGGTCATCGGCACGAACAATGTGCATCACGGGACGGGCGTCTACTCAAACAACTCCATTAACGTGTTGCTGGATATGATCGGCGTCCCGGCCAGCACGAATTCGATCGCGGAACTGGCACAGAGCGACGTGATCGTGGTCGACGGAGTGGACCTTGCCAAGCGCCTGCCGACGATTGCGGGCGCCGTGATTCGCGCCAAGCTCAATGGCGCTCGCCTGATTGTGATCGGCACCCGGCACCACCGGGTCGCCGAAAGCGCCGACCTTTTCTTGCAGATCCTGCCGGGAACCGAGGCGCTCCTGTACGGCGCGATGGAAAAAGTGATTGTCGACCGCGGGCTGATGGATCTTACCTTCATCAAAGCACGCTGCCGCGACTACACCGCTTTTCTCGCCGCAATTCAGGAATACGATCTGCTCCGCGTGGCGGAGGGTTGCGGGGTCGCTCCGAAGCTGATTGAAGAGGCCGCTCTAGCATATGGAAGAGCGAAATCAGCCATGCTGATGTTCTCCGCCAGCATGGAAGAACGCAGCCGCGACAGTCTGCGTGCGGTCGTGAACCTGGCCCTATTGTCCGGCAATCTCGGCAAGGCCGGAGCCGGACTGTTCGCGCTCACCGAGCAGAACAATCTGCAGGGAGTCTGCGATATGGGCATGTTGCCGGATCGCCTGCCCGGCTATGCCCCCGTGAGCGACGATCATGCGCGCGGCGCTCTTGATGCTCTCTGGAAGACGAAGATCCCGTCCGCGCCAGGGCTCGGATCTCGCGCCTTGCTGACCCACCGCGGACGGGGCAAGGTCAAAGGACTGTGGTTGTCGCGCTACGATCCCACGAATACGGCCTTGCTCGGCGATGTCATCGGACAGCTCCGACAACTCGACCTCCTGGTGGTGCAGCATATTTTCGCGACCGAATGCGGGAAATATGCCCACGTAGTGCTGCCGACAACTGCCTTTGGCGAAGAGCAGGTTACGTTCACCAGCACGGACCGGCGCATTCAATTGGCCGAGCACGTGGTGGATCCCCCTGAGGGACTGACTCCCGCGTGGGAACAGATTGTGCAACTGGCGCGGCTCATGGGAGCGGATTGGAAATATCCGGCAGCGCGCGATGTGATGGAAGAGATCGGCGAGGCTGTGCCCTTCTACGGTGGCGCGGACTACGAGAATCTGGCCCGGGACTACGGACGCCAGTGGCCTTGCACCAAGGACCATCCGCTTGGCACAAGGCTCCTTTTTGCCGAGAGCAGTTGGGGCGCCGATGACCATCCTGAGAAACATCAGGATCAGCCGTTCCGCTTTGTGGCCATTCCCAAACCACCCGCCCCACCGGCTAACCCCAGGGATTTTCCGCTCACTCTGGTCTTCGGAAACTCGCTCTACTACTGGAATCAGAACGTACTGGTGCGGCACAGCGAGACCCTCAAGCGCGAGTATCGGCAATTGATGATCGACTATCCCGAGGGTTTCGTTGAGATCAACCCGGAAGACGCGAAGCAGGCCGGCATTCGCGACGGCAAGCGGATGCGGCTTTGCGCCGCCGCGGCATCGGCGTCGGCCACCGCGCGAATTACCTCCGAAGTCAGAATCGGAACCATCTTCGTCCCGCACTTCATGCGCGAGGTCGGACAGCAGATCCTCGGGTCCTCGGGTGACAGTTTCCGGCTGGTTCCGGTGCGCGTAGAGAAGGAAATGGCATGAAGGCTCGCGTTCTCGATCGCAGCGACGTTTTGAAGATCACGGATTTGCTGCGCCAGCGGGGTTATGAGGTGATCGCGCCGGTTGGTGGGCGCGGGCGCGACACATTTTTCGATACCGTCACCAACCAAAACCGAAATCAGATTCAGATTCACCTGCCGAATCCCTACTACCCTCCTAAACGTTATGTGTTTCCGCCACTCGAACGCCTGATGAAAGCGGAGCGTTCCAACGGCGATCTGCGGATTGAGCCCACCTTTGACCTCCAGAAGCGGGCCATCTTTGGCATCCGTTCCTGCGACGTAGCCGGCATCTACCACCTGGACCGCTTCTACCTGGGCCGCGAATTTCCCGACATCTATTACCAGAGCCATCGCAAGAATCTGTTTCTCGTCAACGTTGCATGCACTGATCCGGAACTGGATATCGGCGAAGAATGTTTCTGCATGTGCACAGATACGGGACCCGCGGCGCGCGACCATTTCGATCTGCAACTTTTCGATTTGCGGGTTCCGGACCTGCCGTCTGTGGACACCGGCAATGAGTTTCTGGTCGTGGCAGGCACACCTGCCGGCGAAGCGCTGTTCGCCAATCCGATCTTTCGCAAAGCTAAATCGGAGCATGTGGCCCGGCGCCGCGCCATCCTGGAAAAAGTTCGAAAAAGTTTCAAACCGAACACGACGAGTTGGTTTTCCGCCGCCATCCAGTCCGTTTCTCGGGGAGAGATTCGAGATGAGACCTGGGACGAGATCGGCAATCGCTGCCTGGAATGTGGCGGATGCACCTACGTTTGCCCAGCCTGCACCTGCTTTACGGTGACCGATCGTCCGCTGGAATCGGGCGGCGTCGAACGGCTGCGTGTGTGGGATTCATGCGCGTTGAGCGGCTTCACACGCATGGCGGGTGGATTTAATCCGCGGCGCGCCGTGCACGATCGCCGAAACCGGCGTTTCTTTCGCAAGCTGGCGCACTACTTCATCGAGCGTGAGCTATCGATGGCGTGCGTTGGATGCGGGCGCTGCGCGGCCGTCTGTCATGGTGACATCGGCATGCCGAGCGTGGTGGAGACGATTCGCCGCTCGGCGGCACTGGGGAAGGAAGCATGAATCCGTCGCTCATCGAGCACGCGCCGCCTGAGACCAGCGTTCCAGAAGTCATCGAGAACGTGTATCTGCCGAAGGTCGCCGTGCTAGATCGCGTCGTGAACGAGATCAAGGAAGTGAATACGTTCGTCTGGCACTTCGAGGATGCCGGCGAACAACGCGCCTTCAAGCGCTTCCTGCCCGGCCAATTCGCCCAGGTATCGCTTTTCGGAGTCGGCGAGTTTCCAACCTCCCTTCCGCCCAGCCCCACCGAGGATGAGACATTCTTTACCGTGCGGCAGGTGGGCAGTTGCACCTCAGCGCTCCACGCGCTCAAGCCGGGCGACAAGTTCGCGGTACGTGGCCCCTACGGTAACGGCTTTCCGATGGAGGAGTACAGCGGCAAGAACCTGGTCTTCGTTGCCGGCGGAATCGGCCTGATCCCATTGCGCTCCGCGATTGTCTGCGCGCTCGCAAACCGCGAACACTACGGACGCATACAAATCTTTCACGGCGCAAAAACGCCCGATGAACTGATGTATGTGCCCAAGCTTCACGAGTGGGAGCGCACGCCCGGAGTCGAATGCCATCTTACGGTCGATCGGACGAACAACGATCACGCCGCATCACCATGGACGGGGAACGTGGGCGTGGTCGGCAGCCTCTTCAAGAAACCGGGTGTGAAGGTTCCGGTCGAGAACACGGTCGCCTTCGTCTGCGGCCCGCCCATCATGTTCCGGTTCGTCATTCAGGACCTGCTGGCGATGGGATTCCAGGAGCGCAACATTGTCTCCACGCTCGAGCGCTACATGAAGTGCGGCGTCGGCAAGTGTGGACACTGCTGCATCGGCGTGGCCTACGTTTGCGTCGACGGCCCGGTGTTCACCTACGAGCAGATCAAGAAGCTGGGCGAGGACATCTGATGGCAGGCGAAAGCAAGACAAATCTCCGCGAGCAGATCGAGTACACGCTCCGCGGACGTGTCTGCCTCATGGGCGTGGGAAACGCGGACTACGGGGACGATGCGCTCGGTGTGCATCTTGCCGAGGCGCTCCGCCAGGCTGGCGTGCCCGACGTGATTGTCGCCGGGAACTCGCCCGAGCGTTACCTGGGAAGCGTGGCGAACATAAAGCCTGACCACCTGGTCTTTCTGGATGCCGTGGAATTTGGCGCGGCGCCCGGGTCGGTTGTGTTCCTGGATTCCCGACAGATCGCCGCCCGCTATCCGCAAATCTCGACTCACAAGATTTCACTCGGCACATTGGCCACGTTCGCCGAGTCAAATGGCGTCACGAAAACGTGGCTGCTGGGAGTCCAACCCGAGTCGCTGAAAGAGGGACAGGGCCTTACACCATCGGTTCGCAAAACTCTGGACGCGCTCCTGCGACTGTTGCTGGACGCGAAACCACAAGAAATGAGTCTATGCTGACACCGGAACAAGCCGTCCTGGTTTCGATTCTCACCTGCATGGCGGGGGCCGCGCTGACGTTGCTGGCGGCGCGCAACAAACTGGTGGCGGGTTGGCTCGCGTTCCTGGTCACGAGCGGAACCGCATTCCTCATTCTTTCAGCCGTCTTTCAAGTCCTGACGCGAGGTCCCTCGCCCCATCCAGCGGCTTTCTGGGCGATGCCGAAATTCGGATTCGCGCTCCGCATCTATGTAGACGGACTGACCGCCGTATTCCTCTTGCTGGCCACCCTGATTGCCGTTCCTGCCTCGTTCTACTCCATCCTCTATATGCGGCATTATCGGGACTACGGTGTAGCCCGCTATTACCCGTACTTCCTGCTCTTTCTCGCCGCCATGTACGGGCTGCTCTCGACCACCGACATGATGTGGTTCTTCTTCATCTTCTGGCAGCTTATGACGCTGCCAGGCTACGCACTGATTCGCTTCGAGTACCGGAAACCACAGAACGTCTGGGCGGCCAACAAGTTTCTCATCATGATGCAGATTGCCTGTGCTGCCACCATGATCGGCGCCGAACTACTGGCCATCGGAGGCAAGGCTGTCAGCGGCAGCGCAAGTTTGAAGTATGACTTCGACACGGCGAGCGCAAACCTGCCGCTACTGCTGGCCACCCGTCCACATCTCACCGCCTTGGCTTTCGGAATGTTCCTGATCGGATTCGGAATCAAGATGGGTATGTGGCCCTTCGGCCAGTTCTGGCTGCCGGACGCCCATCCCGCTGCGCCCTCCCCAGTGAGCGCGATGCTCTCTGGCGTGATGATCAAAACCGGCGTCTATGGCCTAATGCGCTACTTCCTCTGGCTGGTTCCGGCGGGGGCGCACGCCTATTATCCGCTGGCGCGCTGGGGCATGCTGGTCGCTGTCCTGGGCACCATCACCCTATTCACCGGCACCATGCAGGCTTTGAAGCAGGAACAATCCAAGCGTCTGCTCGCCTTCCACAGCATTGGGCAGGTTGGCTACATCTTATTGGGCACGGGTACCTGCATGGCGTTGCTGCCCGCGAATACTCCGGCTACCGCCGCGCTCGCCACCATCGCTTTTGTCGGCGCGCTCTTTCACGTGCTCAACCACGGACTCTTCAAGGGCCTGCTCTTCCTGAACGCCGGATCCATGCTGCACGCCACCGGCACTCAGGATCTCAACCGGATGGGCGGCATGATGAAGTTCATGCCTCTGACCGCGATCACCGCGCTCATCGCCTCGTTCTCCATCTCCGGCGTCCCGCTGTTTAACGGCTTTGTCAGTAAGTGGAGTATTTACGTGGCGGCGATTCAGGGCAGCGCGTCGGCTCACTATCTCGTCGTCTGCGCGGTGGTTGCGATCCTGACCAGTGCGCTCACCCTGGCATCGTTCATCAAGTTCTTCGGGGTGAGCTTTCTGTCGCGCACCAGCGCTCTGGTCCGGGAGCGCGCGGCGAATGGCAGGCTGGAAGTTCCATGGATGATGCAATGGCCGCAACTGGCGCTGGCATTCTGCTGCGTTCTCCTCGGAATCGTGCCGGCGATCGGCTTCCGTCTCATCGCCCGCGCCCTCGAAGCCAGCCGCGGTGGCCTCGGAACAGCTCTGGCGAATGCATCGCCAATGCTGAGCCGGACGGTGGGGGGACTCGCGGAGCGCGATTCGGCCGCCGTATTCGCGCCGCTCGCTCTTGCGCTCGTTCTGGCGCTTATATTCCTGCTCGTATTTAGTATTTCGAAACTCGGAGGCGCAACGCGCCGTGCCGCCGCGCCGTGGCTTTGCGGTTATGCGCGCGAAGCCGAGTGCAATCGCTACGTGGCGCACAACTTCTACGGCGAAATCAAGCGCTACTTCCGCTGGCTGGGTGGCATGCCACATTTGGAAAAATCGCCCGCCTTCAAGGAGCAGCCATGATCGCGCGCGAAATGTTCGAGGAGTTCAAGGGCAGGTTTGGTCCGCTCATTGACCGCGCCGACATACCGAACGATCGCCGCCTCTTCGTATACGTGGACCGCACGGTCATACGCTTCGTCTGCCAGCATATCTTCCGCGAATTGGACGCCCGTTACGTCGCCAGCATCGGCAGCGATGACCGTCCATTTTCCGGCAATTTCTTGCTCGCTCACAATTTCGCCTTTGACAAGGACCATGTGCTTTGCAGCGTCCTGACGCAGTTGCCGGAACACGATCTCAAGATCGACAGCATCACCAACATGGTCCCGGCCGCCAGTTGGGCGGAGCGCGAAATGCGCGACCTGCTGGGCATTGAGCCGGTAGGCCACGAGTATCTGAAACGGCTCGTCCTGCCCGATGGTTGGCCCGAAGGCCATCATCCGCTGCGCAAGGACGTGCCGTGGAACGAGGTTCCGGGAAGTTATAACGAAGACAGTGAATTCAAGTTCGAAGATGTTCCGGAGGGCTGCACCGTTGTGCCCTTCGGTCCCTTCCATCCCACCCTCGATGAGCCCGCGCACTTCCGCCTCTACGTCGAAGGCGAGATGGTGCGCGGCTGCGAGTACCGCGGCTTCATGGTGCACCGCGGGATCGAGAAGCTCGCGGAATCGGTGATGAGTTACAACGATATCCCGCTGCTGGCCGAGCGTATCTGCGGCATCTGCGGATGTGTGCACAGCGTCGCTTACGTCCAGGCGGTCGAAGAAGCTGCCGCGCTAACTCCGCCGTTGCGCGCCGAGTACATTCGCACCATCATGCTGGAACTTGAACGACTGCACAGTCATTTGCTGTGGGTCGGGCTCGCTTGTCACATCGTCGGCTTCGACACGCTCTTTATGCAGAGCTTCCGCATCCGCGAGCCCATCATGTGGATTGCCGAAAAGATCAGCGGCAACCGTAAGACCTATGCCATTTGTGTCGTCGGCGGAGTACGGCGCGACATCACGCATGAACTCAAAGGCGAGCTGCGCATGGTGCTCGACAAGCTCGAATCGGAATGGCGCCCGGTTGTCGCCGCCGTGAGCAAGGACCGGAACATTCAGAAACGCACCTCCGGCGTGGGTGTAGCCGACAAGATAGCCGTCAAAAGCGCTGGACTGGTTGGGCCGGTGGCGCGTGCCGCCGGAGTGGGCATCGACTGCCGTCGCGACCATCCCTATGCCGCCTACGGAAGGGTTGAGTTTGACGTCATTACGGCGCAAAGCGCAGATGTTTGGGGGCGCTTGATCGTCCGCATGAATGAAGTGTTCGAGTCGATCAAAATCATTCGCCAGTGCCTGGACAAGATGGAAGAGGGACCGTTGCAACTGGAGATTAAAGACGAGTTGCCGGTGGGGCGGATGGGCCTCTCGTCGGTCGAAGCTCCGCGCGGCGAAAGCCATCACTTCGTGATTACCGGTGAAGACAATCGTCCGCGCCGCTGGCGGGTACGTGCGCCCACGTATCAGAACCTGCAAGGCGTGCCGGCGATGATCAAGGACCAGCAGATTGCCGACATGACAATCACCTTGGGCAGCATCGATCCGTGTTTCTCCTGTACCGATCGCATGGAGACGATCGACCTGCGCTCGGGCGAGACGAGGGTGTGGTCGCAAAAAGAGCTGCTCGAATTGGGTTGGACAAAAACGGACGCCAAGACGGAGACGGCAGAGAAGTAAGACGCTTATGAACAGCCTGATTTGGAGAATCGTCGGAGGACTGCTGAACGTGGGGATCGTGCTGCTCGTCGCACCCCTATGCCAGGGCGTGCTGCGCAAGATCACAGCGCGCGTGCAGTCCCGGCAAGGGCCGCCGCTTCTGCAGCCGTACTTCGATTTGCTGAAACTCCTCGGCAAGGAAGATATCGAGTCCGGCGAAACGCCGGCCATGCAGAGATTCGCCTCCTACCTGTCTCTGGCCACGGTTCTGGCGGTGGCATGTCTGGTGCCGATGGGATTTGCGGCGCCCATGAACGGTGCGGCTGACATCATCCTGCTCATCTACCTGCTTACACTTTGCGGCATCTGCACGCTGCTCGCAGGACTCGCCGCAGGTTCCACGTACTCTCTGGTTGGAGCGAGCCGCGAGATGATGAGCATGATCACGCTTGAGCCCGTGTTTGCGATTGCTCTGATCGTCGGCGCCCTGCACACCGGTTCGTTCCGGCTGGATACCGTGCTGAACGGCTCTGTTTATGGAACGGCAGGCGTTCCGTGGTCGGGGCTGATCATGCTCGTCGTCATGATCCTGTCGTTTCAGGCATTCGTGCAGCGTGTGCCCTTCGACATTTCGGAAGCGGAAACCGAACTCATGGAAGGTCCGCTCATGGAGTACTCCGGCCCGAAGCTCGCCCTTTTCAAGTACGCGCAGATGGCGAAGCTCGTCATCTACAGCGCGTTGTTTGTCAGGATGTTCGTGCCCTGGGGCTCGCAATTTTCTTTTCCGCTGGCTGGATTGTTGTTCTGGATTTTGTTTTGGGTGAAAGTCTCGATGGTAGTGCTCGTCGTTACGTTGGTGGCCGCCACGCATGCTCGCTATCGGATCGATCAGGCAATCCGCTTTTTTGCCGGGTTGTTCGCGGTCGCACTGGGCGCTTTGCTGCTGGCGAGTTATGGCTATTAAGGGACAGTAGAGAGGTCATTAAGGTCCAACCGCATGTCGGTTTTGAGCAAACTCGAAGAAACGTTCATTTGCCTGAAAGCCGGGCGCGTGACCCTGCCCTATCCCACACAGGCCGCGGCGGTGCCGGAGAGCTTCCGTGGCCGGCCGATTTTCGATGCGACCAAGTGCATCGGATGCGCGGGATGCGCCAACAATTGTCCGGCGCGCGAAATTCTGGTGTTCGATCTTTGCCAGGAGATCCGCATTCTGCAATACCTCGGCCGCCGCTGCACCTACTGCGGGCGTTGCGCCGATGTCTGCCCAGAAAAGGCCATCACCATGAGCCGGGACTTCGAAACCGCCACCAGCCAGATCTCCGACCTCGGCCAGAAGCTCGATCTTTTCATGAGCACCTGCCAGCGTTGCGGGCGCTGCTTCAAGGGCGCGACCGCACTGGACGAACTAAAGATGAAGGGGTACCGCTGCGACGACATACCGCACGAGCGCTGGATATACGGGGCGCGCACGTTCCTCGAAAGCGAGCCCGCGGTGGACGATATCCCAATTGAGCTGGAAGATTGAACTGGATTCGATATGTGGAAGAATTTGTGCCAGAAAATGTTCGGCCGCTCGCTGTGGGTCTACCACGCCAACAGCGGAGGCTGCAATGGGTGCGACATTGAAGTCCTCAATGTCCTCACTCCTTATTACGATGTCGAACGCTTTGGTATCAAACTGGTCGGCTCTCCACGTCACGCCGATGTAATGCTGTGCCAGGGACCCGCCATGCGTTCGACTGGGCAGGCTCTAAAGCGCGCCTACGACGCAATGCCCGCTCCCAAACTTATCTTTGCCATCGGTTCCTGCGCCTGTGGAGGCGGCGTGTGGTTCGATACTTATTCCGTACTAGGTCCGGTCGAAAGGGTCGTGCCTGTCAATTACTACATTCCCGGATGCCCGCCGCGGCCGGAAGCCATTATCTATGGAGTTGCTGTAGCCCTCGGGTTAGTCGACAAAAAGACCGCGCCGGTAGAATTCAAGCAGATCGAATTTCCGATTCCTATTTACCATCCGCGCGATTTGCGGCGCGAGCACGGCATGGTAGTCTACGAGAAAGTTCAGCATATTTAGTAAATTCTCCGTCCCCGGCAGGATTTGAAACTCTGGAGCAGCGCGAGCAGATTCGCTCCAAGAAGATCTTTGCCGTGCCGGGCAATCACGACAAGCACGTTCGCAAGCTGACCGAGGAGTTCCCTTTCGCTCAAAATTGCGGCGCCTTATCCTGGCGTCCACCGCATATCACGCCCGCCGAGCAGATGTAGGTGCAAATGGAAGACGGATTGCCCTGCTCTTGGACCGGTGTTGCAAACATTCCGGAAGTCGTCCACGTGGCGTTCGGAGGCTATCTTCGCAGCGACCAGGTTACAGTAGCCAATTTCCTCCGCGTGTTCCGGCTTGGCTGCTTGCAGTCCGGCAATGTGTGTTTTTGGTACGATCGGGACGTGTATCGGCGCCTGTGGGTTGGCATCCTCGAAGGCATAAACCCGCGCATCCTCATAGACCTTATTTGAAGGCCGCTCGCCCTTCACGATTGAGCAAAAAGACGATCAGACGTGGAGGCCTCCAGAGCGAGGGTGATCGCTTGCAAATTGTGAGAATATTCTGTCACTGTTCGCCAGGTCGGTTGAGCAATTCAGAGTCGAGGAGGTAGTCCGTGGACCCCGCTTTCGCCGTAAACCCAGAAGACGGGACCGGCCCAATCCAGTTCCACTCGGAGCAAATTAGAGCACGTTTTCTTTCGCCCGATGGAGCCGAGATGACGAAGTCTCTTGAGGTCCGGTTTGACCCACTGCTGGGAACCTCGTCTCGAATTGCGGAGGGCGTCGTGCTCTCGAAAGCTGATGAAAGCGCCCTCGCTCCTCTTCAGGCCCCCAACTCGAACTGCCCGTTCTGCCCAGATAGAATCGGCCGAGTCACTCCCAAAGTGCTGGAGCCAATTTACCCCGGTGGACGTCTGGCGCGGGGAGAATCGGTGTTGTTTCCCAATCTCGTTCCTTACTCTCAGTATGCTGCGGTCGCGGTGTTCTCGCAGCAACATTGGCTCGCGTTGAGCGGGTTCACGCCTCAACGACTGTATGACAACCTTTCAGTTGCCGTGGATTACGTCCGCAAAGTGCATGCTTTCGATCCGAGAGCCGAGAACTGCGCCTACAACATAAATTACTTGTATCCGTCCGGCGGATCGCTGCCCCATCCGCACACGCAGGTATATTTGGATCCTTACCCGACAACTCTCATGCGCTTGCAGCGTGAGGCCAGTGCCGCTTATTGGACTGCCCACGGCCGGTCGTATTGGGAAGAATTGGCGAAAACCGAAGAGGATCGAGGGCTCCGATTCGTGTCGCGGATTGGCCGGACCAGGTGGATTACTGCTTTTGCTCCGATCGGTTTCAATGAGGTGCGGGCGGTCGTTTCGAACTGCGAAACCATTCTCGACCTCACGGCTGACGACCTGAATTCACTTTCCGCCGGTATCTCACGTGTCCTTCAATGGTACGAATTGACGGGGTACAACAGCTTTAACTTGGCGCTCTATTCCGGGCCTCTGAAAACCTCGCGTGGCTGGCGAGTCCATCTGTCGATGATCACTCGCACGGCGATGCTCCCTTACCACCGGAGCGACGCAATGCACATGGAGCGGTTGCACTGGGAAGCGGCCGTTGATCGAACGCCGGAGCACATCGCCGACGATCTTCGCGCACATTTCGCCGCAGCTTAGTTCGGTTCCCGCACTCAGGTTCCAAAACCTCGTGAGTGTGAACGCGAAACATGCAAACTCCATTGCCGCCACCATTCAAATACAGATGAATCGAAGGCGGCAAATGCCGCGTTGGAAACCCGTCATCTTTTCTGACCGGGGAGACTGCTCATTTTGGATTTGATAAGAAAGAACAGAAACTACCAAAACCCGTTGACTTCTCCTCTCGTCTTTGCTGTACTTAAGTCGTTATCAACGGTGAAGGAGTTCACCGAAACCGCTGTTCCCACCATATAGCCGGGCACAGCTGATGACTCCTGACAAGCGGGTGAATCCTTGTCGCGGAGTCATGTCCCGGCAAAGACTCCGCAAAAATAAGTGATCGTTTGGAGTTACGGCCTCAATCTGGACGGCCCTGACCCCAATCACGATCTCAACGCGGGTACGCCCCTTGAATCGGAATAAAAAGCTCGAAAAGCAGTCTGCCCCAGGACAGGGCCTGTGGTTGACGCGTAGGCAACGGAGCAGATGATGGCGGATATTTTCGATCGTGAGGAGGAACGGCAACGAATCGACCAGTTTCTGGTGAAGAGGCGTCCGTTTCTCATCTACGGGCCATCGGGGGTTGGCAAAACACTTCTGCTCCGTAATGTCCTGCCCCCGTTTCGGTCGGTTCTCTATTGCGAGGACACGGCGACGATAAACATAGTGTTTCGCAGTCTCGCGCGCAGCCTGCTGCGAGTGCAGAGCCCGCGTGCCTCCAAAGCGTTTCGCGACGAGGCCGGGATCACCGCGAAGTCCGCGGTGTCATTGAAAGGAATTGTGATGGATTCGCTGAGAGAAGGCGAGTACTCGATTGTGCTCGACCATCTCAAGCGACCCTCGTACTCGTTTGCATCGGCCGTTCGTGAAGTCATGGGATGGGGCTCGACCCCGGTCAGCGCGGTGGCGCGTTCCAGCCACATGGAAGACACGGGCTTTCTCCAGTCGCTTTACGGCGATCGTTCGCAGAAGTGTGAAATTCGCAATTTCGACGACCCAACCGCCGAGCAATTTGCTCGTGAGCGGATCAAGCACTCAGGCCTGTCGGGCACGAACATCGGCGAATTCGTCGACAAAGTTCTGGAATTCAGTGGAGGAAATCCAGGAGCGATCATTGCATTGATCGATATGGCGGCTTGTCCAAAGTACCGCTCCGAGGAACACATCAAGATCTCCCCTCTATACATCGACTTTCGCATGAACGGGGGAGTTGCAAGGTGACGAACGGGTCCAATTCGCTCAATTCGAATCACGAGCGGCGCCTCAGCGTGACCTGTCGCCACATTGACAAGCTGCTGGCGGAGATGGAGAGCACGCTGAATGTCTCGGCATCGAAGGTGGCTTTTCCGCAATACGCTCCCGATCTGAGTCCCGCCCAACGGCGTGTGATCGAAGACTACATCAGCCGTATTCGCGCTCAGCTGATTCGCGTGCTTGATGGGCAAGGGATGGAACGACCGCCAGCCGATATCCCCGTTTCGCGTGCACTCCACGTAAATCTTACGTTTGTGGATATTGCCGCGGAGGAGTTGAAGCCCGAATACATGAGCGGCTATGGACAAGTTCCCCAAGCGGCCGCAGTTGAACTGAACGGTATCGCTGGAGAACTCCACGGTTTGGTACGACAGCTCGATCAGTATCTAATGCGTGGGTCCAGAGAAAACCTGCAGGAACGATTGGAAAGGTTGGAACAAACTGGAGAGGAGATCCCGGTTCTCAAGAAGCTGGAGTCGGTCATTAGCGAGCACGGCCTGGTCGAATACCGCTCCACGTTGTCCATGATTCTGGACCGTCTCGAAGACAACAGTTTCGAAATCGCCATTTTTGGACGCGTCAGTTCCGGAAAGTCGTCTCTGTTGAATGCGATGCTCGGGATCGATGTACTTCCGGTAGGAGTCACACCAATTACCGCCGTTCCGACAGGCTTGCTGTACGGCGAGACACCAGCAGTCCATGTCTGGTTTGCCAATCGCACGCCTGAACAATTTGACATTGCGCACTTGCCGGAATTTGTGGCCGAGAAGCTCAATCGTGGGAACGAAAAGCATGTGACCAGAATCGTGGTTCAGCTCCCGTCGCCTCGCCTTCGCGAAGGCATCGCATTCGTCGATACTCCTGGCTTGGGATCTTTGGCGACTCGTGGCGCCGCCGAAACACTTGCTTATTTGCCGCGTTGTGATCTGGGAGTTGTTCTCATCGATGCTGGATCGACTCTGACTCCTGACGATCTTCAAACCATTCAGATTCTCTATGACGCGGCAATTCCGGCGATGGTCCTGTTGAGCAAGGCGGACCTGTTGACGCTAGAAGATCGCTCGCAGGTGATCGGATATGTGAAGGATCACATTAAGGAGGAGTTGAACCTGGATCTGGCGGTGCGCGCCGTGAGCGTAATGGCCGGAAGCAAAGATCTCGTGGCTGAGTGGTTCCAAGCAGACATCGCTCCCTTGTACAGTCAGCGTCAGGAACTGAAGCTGCGCTCCATCCGGCGCAAGCTGGGAGCACTTCGCCAATCGGTAGAGATGGCCTTGCGCACACGCTTGCGCCGCAAGGACCAGATCTCGCCGAAGAAGGTTGAACAACTGCGTGTGCTCGAAGCGGAATTGCGTCAGGCCAGCGGGCGTCTTGAGGAGATGAAGAAGATAGCGCGAGGCGTGGCAAACGACCTGGAATATTCAAGTACTCGGACGTTGCGCTTTGCAGCCGCGACCGTGGTTGAGTCATGGTCCAAGCAAGGTGCCGGAGATGAAGCGGTGCCGGGGATCGTGCGCAACGCGGTGACATGGACGGTTCAGGAACAAACCGAGTCTCTTCGCCGGCGTATGGACGCAATGGCGCACAAACTCCATGAAACTCTCCGAGCCACCGCCAAGGTGCTTGAGGTTGAGGACGTGCCCGGAGAACAGGAGTTCGCCGGGGTGGTGCGAGAAATGCCAGCCTTTGACCCAGGCGAGCTCAATATCAGATTAAAGCGGCCATTCCTGTTCAGCCTGCTCGGAGGAGACATTTCGAGATCGATAGTGACCAAGCGCTTGGCGGGTATGATCGGAAGTCAACTCGCGAAGTCCTTATCCGCCTACCACGCTTTGCTGTATGACTGGTCGGAGAGAACGTTGGGTCAGATTCAGCGCAGATTTGACGCTTATGCCAACAGCTATCGTGCTCAGGTAGAGAGATTGGTCGGCGATCATGTGTCGCCGGCTGAACAAGAAAGCACTATTCGCCGTGATCTCGAAGGGTTGAAAGGTGTTCGATCTCAGCCGACTGCCGCTACTTGAGCGGGCGGTGAGTCTGTTGGAGTGCATCAAAAAAGAAAGGAACGAGGCGACTTGCTGAAATACGTGATGGTGGGCGTGGGAGGTTGTCTAGGTTCGATATTGCGTTTCTGGGTCGGCAGTTATATCGGCAGCAGGATGGGAACGCGATTTCCCTACGGGACACTCGTGATTAACATTACGGGTTCGTTCCTAGTCGGCCTGGTCTTTGCCTTATTGACAGCCAGGACTCATTGGAGTCCCAACTGGCGATATCTGATCCCAATTGGCTTCATCGGAGGCTACACAACATTCTCCAGTTTCGAATATGAGACCTTGCGCACGATCCAGGATGGCCAGATCGGCGTGGGCTTCCTTTATGTGGCACTGAGCGTGATCGTTGGGTTTGTTGCGGTTTGGGGTGGCGTTATGGCAGGGAGGGCGATCCCATGAAAGCTGAAGCATTAACACCGGGAGCGAACGTAAGCCAGGCACTCACCAAGGGAGCGTGTCCCATCTGTGGAATCCTGAAGGATTTCCAGTGGATATTGGTGGAAACAACTCGGCCCCAATCAGACCTGCGCGTATGCAATTTTCACGGGTGGGCGCTCGCTCGATCCAGAGCTAAACTTTCGCGCTCCACCCCTGGGGAAAGCGTTACGAATGTCTTCTTGGAAATGTTGAAGCCGCCTCTGGTGGGGAAAGTGAATAGCGAGGAATGCACCTTGTGTCATCGAGTCCTGGAAGAGGAGGCCACTTGTTTGCGTGAACTAGCGCATAAGCTCCAAGGGACAATGTTCGCGCAGTGGATGAAGAGTCAGGGCACTCTTTGTCTGGAGCACGGCCGCAAAGTGAAGGAATTTGTCCCATTGCGTTTGCGACCACTGGTTGACGAAATCGTTGAGCGAAATCGAGCAGACTTGGAACAGGAACTTGAAACTTTCCTTGAACAGCTAAAACACGGAATTCATGAGGGCGGAGGACTTTTAGGTCGCGCCGCTGAGTTTTTGGTAGGTCAAAGAGGACTTTAACGACAGGAGGAAAATGTGCTGACACCAGGGCCGGGTAAGAAGGTCGGCATCTACGTAGCTGAGGACCAGCAGTATCACGGGAGTGCTGCCTACGCAGCTGTTCTGGATTTTCTCTTTTTCCGTGGCGTGTCGGGGGCAACCGTGACGCGTGGCATTGCTGGATTTGGTGGAGATCATAAGATGCAAACGACCAGTCTCGTGGACCTGGCGGTGCATCTGCCGGTCAAGATCGAATTCATCGAAACTGCGCAGAAAGTCGAAGAGTTACTGCCCAAATTGCAAGCCATGGTAGGTACCGGACTGATTGAAATGCACGACACCACAATCGTGAAGCCTGCCGAAAAAACACAAAAGAAAACTGAAGCTGAGAGGCCCGCCTTAAAGTGGGAGAGCAAAGCCAAAATGATGCGGATCTACATTGGGGAAAACGACAAGTGGAATGGCAAGCCGTTGTATGAAGCCATTATCAATGGTCTCCGATCCAACGACATTGCTGGCGTCACGGTTTACCGCGGGATTCTCGGTTATGGCGCCAATCGGAGAATTCACAAAGACGCTGCGCTGAGCCTTTCTCACGATCGCCCGATCCTCCTGTCGGTGGTGGACACCGAGGACAAGCTGAAGGCGTTTATGCCCGTTCTCGATCAAATGGTGCAGCAGGGCGTAGTCGTGCTGTCCGACGTGGACATCATCAAGTATGCGCATAACTACGAAAAAGCCGAGAGACGGCAGGAGGAGCGGATATGAAGCTCGAAGGAAAAGCCAAGTTATTGCGCATTCATTTTGGCGAGGATGACAAGTGGCAGGGCAAACCGTTATACGAGGCCATCGTAATCAAGTGCCGTGAACTCGATATTGCGGGAGCCTCGGTGTTTCGTGGGATCGAGGGGTACGGAGCAAGCTCGCGCATTCGTAAGGCGCATCTGCTGCGTTCCTCCGATCGACCCATTATGGTCTCGGTGATAGACACTGAGCAGAACATTAGCAAATTGCTTCCGGCTCTGGATGAGATGGTGGACGAAGGTTTGATCGCGATGTCCGAGGTGGAAGTAATCCGCTACGTGCATCAAGAAGGCGTGCGCTCTCCAGCCTCCTAGCCAAATACAAAATGGAACAAGAGCATTAACGCGAGAGCGATGACGACAGACTCGAAAGAACACTCGGCGCTTGAGAAGCCCGCATCCGCGCGGTTGGTATCCGTCGCGCCCGAAGATTATCATGCCTCCCCTGAGAATTCTCACGGCGAGTCAGCACTCGTGCGGCTGGCGGAGTTAGCTGACCAGTTCGATGCTGGGCAAGTCGCTGCCGATGCGCGGTCCGTGGCGGAACGGGTATCGGAGGGACGCTTCTACGTTGCTTGTATCGGTCAGTTCAAGCGCGGCAAATCCTCTGTCCTGAATGCGCTGGTCGGTGACAGTTTACTGCCCACTGGAGTTGTGCCGGTTACCACCGTCCCAACCGTCGTCCGCTACGGAAGCCATGCGGCTGCTCGCGTGCGCTTTGAAGCCGCTGGCGGCTGGACAGATATTCCGGTTAAGAGCGTCGATGAATATGTCTCCGAAGAGAAGAACCCTGAGAACGCGAAGCACGTCGCGGCGTTGGAAATCTTTGTACCGAGTTCACTGCTTGCAACCGGCATGTGTTTCGTAGACACACCAGGATTGGGATCGGTGTTCACCGGCAATACGGCAGCGACACAGGCTTTCATCCCTCATATTGATGCCGCACTGGTCGTGATCGGGGCGGATCCTCCGTTAGCGGGAGAAGAACTCGCACTGGTTGAGGCAGTCGCGCAGCACGTCCAGGATCTCATCATTACTGTAAACAAGGCAGACCGGACCACGGACGCAGAACGAGCTGAAGCGGTAGCCTTCGCACGGCGCCAGCTTGAAAAGCGACTCCCGCAACATTCTGTCGGTCCTTTATTTGAAGTCAGCGCAGCGGAACAACTCGAACATCGCGGAACAGGTCGGGACTGGGAGAAGTTGGCCGCCTCGCTGAACCATTTGATCGAAGGATCGGGCCGTCGTTTGATCCAGGCAGCCTGCGAACGTGGACTTGAGCGGATCAGCGAGCAACTTCTCGTGATCATCACGGAAGAGCGCGAGGCACTTCAACGACCGATCGAAGAGTCGGAGACCCGTATTGCCGCAATGAAACAGACCATTGGCGATGCAGAACGTTCGATGATGGAGCTCGGCTATCTTTTCATGGCCGAACAACAGCATATTTCAGATATGTTCGTCGATCGTCATAAGACATTTCTTGCACGTGTACTGCCGGAGGCGCACAAGGAGTTCGATGTCTCACTGCAATCGATATCTGGCTGGCTCGGTCCATCGTATCGTCGGCGCACTTTCCACGAGGCGCAAGAACTGGCGCGCCATCATGTCATGCCATGGCTAAAGCCCGAACAGGAAAAAGCAGAGAACGAATACCGCCGTGTAGCGTTGCGGTTTGTAGACATGGCCAACGAGTTTCTAACGAAACTTGGGAATGCCGGCATTCCCGAACTGGCGCGGATGCCCCACGCGCTCGATCCGGAACGCGGATTTCGCGTACGCTCGGAATTCACTTTTTACGAATACAAGGATGTCGCACAGCCCGCTTCACCGCTGCGCCGGCTGGCTGACCTGGTTCTTGGCCTGGTCGGTGCCCGGTGGATAATTAGGAACGAGGCTCGAACCTTTCTCACCAAGCTGCTGGAAACCAACAGCACTCGCGTGCAGAGCGACGTTCTCAACCGGGTTCAGGAAAGCCGGGGGAAGTTGGAGGTCGAGATTCGCAGACTGCTTCACGAGGTGAGTAGGATTGCGGAACAGGCCCTGGTCCGCGCCAGAAAAGTAAAAGAAGATGGCGAGTCTGCGGTGCAGGCGGAATTGAGTCGATTGGATGGGTTGGAACGGGAAGTAACTGCCCTCCGCGGATCGACACAGCTGAGTGCCCTACGGGCGTGAACCCACCGTTCAGTATTAGCGGCGAAGGATCTTAATGCACAGGGCGTGAGCCCGGCCGAAACGGACCGGCTGTAACCCGGTCTCCCCGAGTGGGACGCGGAGGTTCGAATCCTCCCCTGTGCACCGGCATTTCTTATTGTCGAAATTCGTGCAGGGCGAGCGACTGGAGCCCGCCCGGCGCGATTTCAGTTGATCCACGCTGTCTTCTCCAGCGCACGGATGTATTCGATGACTGCCTCGCTCCAACCATCGATGTGCATCCACTTGCCGTAGCCGACGCCGTTCTTGTAGCTGGCCACGTTGATCAGGTAACCCTTGCCGCTGGGCGCAGGTACCTTGTCGTGTGCCTGCGCGTCGGTAATCACGATTAGGCGGTCGCACTTCTCGTTGCGGTGTAGCAACCTGCTTTCAGACTCCTGACCATCAAGTCTAGTTTTTCCTTTAATTCAAGCCGCCTCAATTGGGCGAACCTCTGTCAGAGTGTGCCTCCTTGTAGAACCGTCCGCGCGGGGTTCTTCCTTTTCAATTCAGGAAGACCCATCGCAAAGAAGCCAATCCGCACCTTTGGGCACAATCTATTGCTCTTCAGTCCTTGAAAATGACTTTTTATTTTCTTATAGGTCAAGAACGTTTCACTTTCATTTTTCGCTTGCGGCAATGCGGCCGAACATACGTTCCTGTTTGCTCGTGATCCCGGGGGAGGCTGCGATCGATTCTCACAAGCCATCTTCACGGTACGCGCGGACCAGCCGCCCGAACATCGTCCCCTATCGTGTCGCCAAAGTTGCGAAAGTTGGCGGCAAAGAGTCCGGCCAGCCGTTCGGCCTGCGCGTCATAGGCCTTCGGGTCTGACCATGCGCGACGCGGGTCGAGAACCTCGGCGGGGACTTCCGGGCATGATGTGGGGACGCTGAGGCCGAAGATCGGGTCCGGTCTGGTCGGCACCTGGTCGAGAGTGCTCTCAAGAGCCGCATGCACCATGGCGCGTGTGTGGCCTATGGACATGCGATGTCCAGTGCCATAAGAACCTCCACTCCATCCTGTATTGACCAGCCAGGCGCTGACCTGGTGCGCGGCGATTTTCTCGCCGAGCAGTCGAGCGTACACAGAGGGCGAGAGCGACATGAAGGCTGCGCCAAAGCACGCGCTGAAGGTTGCCTGGGGCTCGGTCACGCCCTTTTCCGTACCCGCGACCTTCGCGGTGTATCCCGAGAGGAAGTGGTACATCGCTTGAACCGGAGTAAGCCGGGAAATCGGCGGCAGTACGCCAAAAGCATCGGCCGTCAGCATAATGATGTGCCTCGGGTGACCTCCCATGCCTTCCCGGGTGGCATTGGGAATGTGGCTGATGGGATAGGCGGCCCGTGTGTTTTCCGTGAGTGATGCGTCGTCCAGGTTCAGCCGCCCGCTTGCGCTGTCCATGCCCACGTTCTCCAAGATGGTCCCAAACTTCCGCGTTGTCTCGTAGATCTCCGGCTCCGCCTTCGCTGAAAGATGGATGACTTTTGCGTAGCAGCCACCCTCGAGGTTGAACACTCCGCGATCGCTCCATCCGTGCTCGTCGTCCCCGATAAGCGTACGGCTGGCATCAGCGGACAGTGTGGTTTTCCCCGTGCCGGACAGTCCAAAGAAGATCGCAACAGCGCCGTCGGGCCCGATATTGGCGGAGCTGTGCATGGAGAGGACATTCTGCTGCGGAAGCAAGTAGTTCATCACGCTAAAGATCGATTTCTTGATCTCACCCGCATATTGCGTGCCGCCGATCAGCACGAGCTTCTCAGCGAAGTTCACGACCACGAACACCTCGGAGTGGGTGCCGTCGATTTCGGGAATGGCATGGAAGCTCGGAGCGTGGATAACGTTGAACTGCGGGTCGTGTGCGGTGACTTCTCCGGGCTTAGGTTGGATGAACATGTTGCGCGCGAAAAGGTTGTGCCAAGCGGTTTCGGTAATGACGCGAATGGGCAGACGATAGCGAGGGTCCGCCCCCGCGAAGCAATCCTGGACGAACAGGTCGCGCCCCTGTAGATACGCCAGGAGTCGGGTACGCAGTCTGTCGAACTGTTCGGGCTCCATGGGCCGATTTACGTCGCCCCACCAGACCTGATTCGCGCTAGAGGGTTCCCGAACGATGAATTTGTCGCGCGGCGAGCGCCCCGTATACTGCCCCGTGCGGACGACAAAGGATCCTAGATGCGCCAGGCGCCCTTCGTGCCGTCGCAGCGCCTCCTCATAGAGCAGGGGCGTAGAGAGATTCCAGTAGACGGTGTTCACATTCTGAATGCCTTGGCGCTCCAAGCTATTGCGAGCTTCCGCGACTTTCGCATTCGAAGTTGACATCTCACATCCTCCTAATCCGTCACTAAAACAAAACGGTTCGAATCGTGCGCTCAGCGCAGATCGAATCGTCGGGCTCCATTAGTCGTAGTTAGAATGGACTGCATCGCGATCGGCCCATTCACAGCATCTTTCCACTAGATCGTCAAAATCGGGATCGAGATCGGCGATCTCACCCAAAATGTCGACTTGGGTTTCCGCTTCCATACGTCCCTCGTTTTGCATTCGCAGGGCCAAACCTGAGAGCCAGAACTCTGGTCCTTCGAAAGGCATCGCGGTTGACGACCAGTCGGCGCTGCCCACATTGAGGCAGTGCCCTTGCAATGTCACTGAGGGAATGTCCCAAAGGAGCAGCCGCCGAACCTTGAACTTTCGAATAGATGGGACGTCTATTGAGGATGCTTCACGAGACGAAATTCGGATCAATGTAGAGCTGTAGCAGTGTGCGTGCGGCGCGAAACGAAGTCGTGCGCCCTTCCATCACGTCCTTCTCGAGACCAACCAATCCTGCACGAGTGGCGGCGTGTGACCGAAAGTGGTTTGCGAGCCCCTGCTGGATAATGTCATTCATCCATTTGATGGCCTGTTCTCGCCGGACTCTGGTGAAGGAGCCATTGCCGAGGGTCCGTTTCTGATGTTCGAGCACATCGTTCCAGAGCTCGGCGATACCCTGGCCGGAAAGAGCCGAACAGGTAACCGCCCGCGCGGTCCAGCCTGTGGGAAGGGCGGGAAAATAATGCAGGGCATTCTCGGCTTCTGTCCTCGCCCGCGCCGCGGCGGCGGGATTTACATCCGCCTTGTTGATGGCGACCAGGTCTGCCAGTTCCATTACCCCGCGCTTCATGCCCTGGAGCTCATCGCCAGCTCCTGGCAACATAAGCAGCAGGAAAAAATCCACCATGTCGTGCACCGCAACCTCGGATTGGCCGACTCCGACAGTTTCGACGATGATAGTTCCATATCCAGCAGCCTCGCAGAGGAGCATCGCCTCACGCGTGCGTTGAGCAACGCCGCCCAGTGATCCGCGGGACGGCGATGGGCGGATGAATGCCTTATCGCTCGCGGCAAGGCTGGCCATACGCGTTTTATCGCCCAAGATGCTGCCGCCAGAGATCTGGCTGCTGGGATCTACGGCTAACACGGCAACCGTCTTGCTATGTTCGCGGATGAGCAGCATTCCCAACACTTCGATAAGCGTGCTTTTGCCAGCACCCGGAATCCCCGTGATGCCAACCCGAATCGAATTTCCAGTGTGTGGAAGGCAGGCTTCCAGAATCTGCTCCGCCAGTTCCTGATCTGCCGGGCGGGTGCTCTCGACGAGGGTTATGGCGCGTCCGAGGATGGCTCGGTCGCCGCTAAGCACCCCCTGCACATATGCCTCGCGCGTGAGTCGCGCTGTGCGTCTTGCTTGGGGCTTTGGCGGACCAGGCGCAGGCGTGCACGGTGGCGCCACTCTCAATGCACTCTTACGGGAGTCCCTCACTAGCGGCTACCCAAAACCGTTTTGCTGGTTATCGCGGCCAGGACCTTCTCCGCGGCCACAGGGACTACCGTGCCCGGTCCAAATATACCGACCACACCCGATTTGTACAGAAAATCGTAGTCCTGCGGCGGAATCACGCCCCCAACGACCACCAGAATGTCTTCGCGTCTAAGTTCGCGAAGAATAGCGATCAACTCCGGAACGAGAGTCTTGTGGCCGGCGGCCAGCGATGAAACGCCGATGACATGAACATCGTTCTCGACAGCGTGCCGCGCGACTTCCCGCGGCGTCTGAAACAGCGGTCCAATGTCAACGTCAAAGCCGATGTCCGCAAAGGCCGTAGCGATGACCTTCGAGCCTCGGTCATGCCCGTCCTGGCCCATCTTTGCGATCAGGATTCGCGGACGGCGGCCCTCTTCCATCTCGAAGGCCTTGACCATCTCCCGCGCCTTCGTGAACTCCTCAGTCGTGCTGCTTTCTGACTGGTAAATACCGGAAATCGATCGCGTGGCCGCCTGATAGCGGCCCCAGACACTCTCCAGCGCCGCTGAAATCTCGCCCAGAGTGGCACGATTGCGGGCCGCCTCAACCGCGAGTTCCAGCAGATTGCCTTCGCCCGTCGAAGCAGATTGGCTCAACCGTTCGAGCGACATCCTGACAGCCTCGGAGTTGCGGTCCCGCTTGAGTCGCTCGATGCGGCGCAATTGAGACTCTCGAACCACAGTATTGTCGACCTCCAGGACCGGAATTGCTGTTTCCTCGTCTGGAGGAAACGCATTTAGGCCCACGATGATGTCTCGTCCACAATCGATGCGAGCCTGCTTGCGAGCGGCCGCTTCCTCGATCCGCATTTTCGGAATTCCCGTTTCAATCGCCTTCGCCATGCCGCCCAGTTGCTCGATCTCCTGAATGAGCCCCCAGGCGCTGTGCATCAACTCGTGCGTCAGACGTTCCACATAATAGGAGCCGGCCCAAGGATCGATGACCCGCGTGATCTCCGTCTCCTCTTGCAGGTAAAGTTGCGTGTTCCTGGCGATGCGTGCGGAGAAATCTGTCGGGAGAGCCAGCGCCTCGTCCAGCGCATTGGTGTGCAGGGACTGAGTGTGTCCAAATGCCGCAGCCAGCGCTTCTACGCACGTGCGCACCACGTTGTTGAACGGGTCCTGCGCCGTCAGGCTCCAGCCTGAGGTTTGGGAATGCGTGCGCAAGGCAAGTGATTTCGGATTCTTCGGGTTGAAACCCTTGACCAGCTTCGCCCACAACACGCGGCCCGCGCGCATCTTGGCAATTTCCATGAAATGGTTCATGCCAATATCCCAGAAAAACGAGATGCGCGGTGCGAAGCTGTCGACGTTAAGACCGGCCCGAACTCCGGTGCGCAGATACTCGAGCCCGTCTGCCAACGTGTAGGCGAGTTCGATATCCGCCGTCGCCCCGGCTTCCTGCATGTGATACCCGCTCACGCTGATGCAGTTGAATTTCGGCATCTTCTCGGCGCAGTAGCGAAATATATCGCCGATAATCCGCATGGACGGCCCAGGCGGATAGATATATGTGTTCCTAACCATGAACTCTTTGAGGATGTCATTCTGAATTGTGCCGCTCAGATGCTCCGGCTTCACGCCCTGTTCTTCTGCCGCAACGATGTAGAAGGCCATGATCGGAAGCACCGCGCCATTCATCGTCATCGACACCGACATCTGATCGAGAGGAATCTGGTCGAAGAGAACTTTCATGTCCAGTACGGAGTCGATCGCGACTCCTGCTTTGCCGACGTCGCCGACTACGCGCTCATGATCCGAGTCGTACCCTCTATGCGTGGCCAGATCGAAGGCAACGGAAAGCCCTTTCTGCCCGGCCGCCAGGTTCCGGCGATAGAATGCATTCGATTCTTCCGCCGTGGAGAAGCCCGCATACTGACGAATCGTCCACGGCTGCGTGACGTACATCGTGCTGTAAGGGCCGCGGAGATAGGGTGGGACTCCCGCCGCATACTCGAGGTGCTCCAATTCCTCGAGATCCTCGCGCGTGTAGAAGCTCTTAATGGAAATATGCTCAGGGGAAAGCCACTCACTACGATGAGGCGAGGTTGAGTGTTCGGCTTTCGCCTTGTAGTCGATGGTTGAGAAGTCTGGCCGCATTATTCTCTACTCCTGAGTCTTGCCTGCCATTTTTCAAGTATTTCGACCGGATTGCTCCGTACATGCACAAAGTCCTCGACTCCAAGTGTCTTTAGTTGTTCGGCAGCATCCGGATTGCCGGCGATGATGATCGGAATCTCGCGCTTTCGTTCCTTAAGGTGCGCTACGAGCGAGCTTGCCAGCGCCAGATATTCAGCGTCGGAACTGCAGAGGACAATCAGGTCCGCATCGGTCTGAGCAAGTAGTTCGGTATTCTCGAATTTCTGCTGGATGATCTCGAAGCCGGCGCAACCAAATAGGTTGTAGGCGAAGTTCGAGCGCGCCAGGCGCATTTTGAGCTCGCCCATTTGGGCCAGCAGAATTTTCGGCAGCTTGCCGCTGCGCTGCGCGTACTGCTCGGTTCGCAAGCGAATCTGTTCGAAGATTTCCGCGCCGCGACGAGTACCATCTGTTTGGCTGGCAACGCGATCCAGTGCTCGTTCTTCAGGATTCGGGTATTTGTTCGTCCCCACAAAAACCCACTGGCGCTTAGTAACTGCTTTCTCGCGCGCGGCGAGTGACTTCTGCAACGCCGGCGTAATGCGATCGTCAGCTTTCTGGAATCCGCCCTCGCCCTCGATTTCCTGCATGAGCTTCCAACTCTCGCGTGCAATGGAATCGGTAAGCGCCTCAAGGTAATAGGATCCCCCTCCGGGATCGGCAACCCTCGCAAGTTGCGCCTCGTGCTTGAGAATGATCTGGGTATTGCGGGCCAGACGGCGGCTCGCGGCATCCGAACGCTTGTAGCAGCTGTCAAACGAAGCCACTGTGACCGAGTCTGCGCCGCCGAGAATCGCCGACATCGTTTCTGTGGTCCCGCGCAGGATATTCACATGCGGATCGTAGATGGTCTTGTTCCACCGGGAGCCACGAGCGTAAATCGTGGCCTTTGCGCCTTCTCCCGTTCCGCCAAAGCTCTCGACCGCTCGCGTCCACAAAAGGCGAAACGCGCGCAGCTTAGCGATTTGGAAAAAATAGTTGGCCCCGATGGCAAAGGAAAAAGCGATCAATCGCGCAGCCCGGTCCGCCTCGATCCCAAGCGCTTCGAGCGACGCTAGAAAGTCGACACCCTCCGCGAGTGCGAAACCCACCTCTTGTATCGTGGTCGCTCCCGCCTCTTCAAACCTCGCTGCGTCGAGCGTCAATACCTTACCTGGATCGAGAACGGCAAGCTCGCGCGCGAATTCGATGTGCAGCAATGGATTCATGTCCGTTGACCAGCCATGCCCCGGCCCACTTTTCATCAAGAGGCGAACGAGGTTCTCTGTTGCACCGTGGAAATGTACGGGCACGTCCTCCAGACTGGAATACAGGATCTCCAGCTCTGAAGCGGTCTGAGGGGTCACTCCATGGAATTCGATCTCTTCCGCGCCCGCTTTCACGGCTTCGACGGCGGCCTGATTCGCGCGCCTCGGCTCGCCCTCCTCGATTTCTTCTCGAATTCGCCAATCTCCGGTACGGCGAACGCCCCGCAAATAAGGAAAGTCGCCCGGTGCCGTCTCGAGGTAATCAAGCCCGCTCAGATCCTCGCTACGGTAGTAGGGATTGATGCGAAGGCCCTCCGGGCTCTCCCACACCAACTTCTTCGCAGGACCGACTCGCTTCAGATCGTTGCGAATTGCTTCTTCCCACGTTTCCGTGCTGATCTCTGGAAAATCCTGCAAGAGACGGCTCATGACGACACGACCTCACTTGTCTTTCGGGTCTTCCACCATTTCGATAAGAAACCCGAACGGGCTGTCCGCTCGTGACTTGGGATGAACAAAGAAGACAGTGGTCCCGCGTGATCCGGGACGCGGAGCATTGTCAATGAGATGAAATCCCTCTGCCTTCATGGTGTCGAAGGCTTCTTGCGCGCTCTTCACCCGGAAACCGACATGGGCCAGTCCGCCACGCCCGCCGTTGCGCTCGATCAGTTTCTGCACCGGCGATTCTGGGCTGAGCGGTTCCAGAAGTTGTATGAGATTAGGGCCATCCCCGATCTGAAGCAGGACTTCGCGCACCTGATCGGTCCCGTGCACCTCTTCGCGATGAACTTCCCGGAAACCCAGCGACTGGAAGGCGTTGACTTGGCCTTCCAATTCTCCTTGTTTGACCGCGATCGCGACATGGTCCACAAACTTGATTCCAGGTGCATTTTTCAGTGTTTCGTACACAGCACTATCCCTCTATTAGACGAGCGAAGTTCACGCAAACTCGACCAAAATTTGATTCGCTTTTACTCCGTCGCCTTGTCCCACTCTGACAGCTTTCACTTCTCCGCCCACAGCCGCGGTAATACTGGTCTCCATTTTCATGGCTTCCAGCACCATGAGAAGATCATTCGCCTTGATCTGCTGGCCGGGTTTCACATTGACTTTGATCACAACACCCGCCACCGGACTTCGGCAGACTTTCTCCTCCGCTACGTCCGGCTCGACGGCACCGGAGGCTTCCTTCACCGGTGCCGGCGATGAGGGTACACTCGTCTGGAATGCGTGATAAGGCCCGAAGTTCGGTAGGCGCGGCACCTCGTCGTCTTCGGTGACCTCGACCTCGTAATTCTTGCCGTTAATGCCCAGTAGTAGTTTCAAATCGAGACCCCCTGTTTGAACACCTCAAGGTCAACTCCCCGGGCGCAGATTATGAGAAGCTTGCACGATGGCGCGGCCCTGTTGTGCCCACGGATTCACGATCTCATAAGGTGATTGCAGCGTCTTGGCCGACCGAATGCGCACTTTTTTCCCGAGAAAAGCCGTTACTGCTGCCGCGAGCACAACCAAGGTATCTGGTGTAATCTCCTGTGCCTCCAATACCGGTACCGCGGGAGGCTGAGGGGAGGAAACCCGGTCTGTGGCGGCAGCGGATTCAGCAGCCACGGATTTTCCCATCTGCGCAATTTTGGCTTCGAGGCTCTTGACACCATCGGACAGCAAGTTAAGCTGCCGGTTTGTCTTGTCCTCCAGTTCGCGGAGGCTACGCCGAAATGCCCGCTGCGAGAACGTATACGCCAGCGCGAATGCCGCAACCACGGCCACGATCAACAACAAAACTGTCAAAGCGATCGCCACGTCACGTTTCCTACAATGGGATCAAACCATGTTTCTTCGGCGGGCGGAGCTCTCGTTTGGCGTGTAAAGACTCGAGCGCCACCGCAAGATACTTGCGTGTCTCCGCAGGCTCAATGATGTCATCGACCAGCCGTCGGCCGGCCGACACATACGGAGTCGCAAATGTCTGCCGATATTCCTCGATCAGTTCTTTCCGCCGGCTTGCCTTGTCCTTTGCGGTTTCAATCTCATGCCGGAACACGATCTCGGCTGCGCCCTCGGCTCCCATGACGGCAATCTCGGCGGTCGGCCATGCCACCACCCGATCAGCGCCCAGATCCTTGCCGCACATGGCGAGGTACGCCCCGCCGTATGCTTTGCGCAGCACCACGGTCAGCTTCGGAACTGTAGCGGCCGAATAAGCAAACAACATCTTGGCGCCATGACGAATGATTCCGCCGTACTCCTGTTCCACTCCCGGCAGGAAGCCGGGCACATCGACAAAGGTCAAGAGCGGGATGTTGAACGCATTGCAGAAGCGGATGAACCGTGCCGCCTTGTCGGAAGCGTTAATATCGAGAGCACCGGCAAGGACGCTCGGCTGGTTTGCAATCACACCCACCGGTCTGCCTTGCAGCCGGCCAAATCCGATCACAATATTGCTAGCGTAGCCAGGCTGAATTTCCAGAAAATCTTGATAGTCGAGCACCCGAGTGACAGCAACGCGCATGTCATACGCCGTCTTGCTTTCTGTTGGCACGATTCCATTCATCGCTGGGTCGCTTTCCATCGGCAGGTCATAGGACGCGCGCGGCGGGTCTTCCAGGTTGTTCGAGGGCAGGAAACTTAGCAAGCGCCGGCAAAGCAGAAGAGCCTCTTCGTCGTTTTGTGCAACCAGATGCGTGACGCCTGACCTGTTCATCTGCGACTGTGGGCCGCCCAGTTCTTCGGCCGTTACAACCTCGCCTGTGACCTGTTTGATCACCTGGGGCCCGGTGATGAACATTTGTGACTGCATTGTCTGCACGACGAAGTCGGTCAAGGCCGGACTGTACGCTGCGCCACCGGCACACGGTCCGCAGATCAGGGAGATCTGCGGGACGGTTCCCGAGAGTACTACGTTGTTGTAGAAGACGCGACCGTATGCGGCGAGGCTGTCGATTCCTTCCTGTACCCGCGCGCCGCCCGAGTCGTTGATGAAAACAAACGGGCTGCCAGTTTTCAGTGAAAGGCGCAATGCCTCGGCGATCTTGTCGCTGTGGACCTCGCCGGCCGCGCCGCCCGCCACGGTGAAATCCTGGCTGGCCAAGTGCACGAGGCGGCCATCAATATTCGCGCAACCCGTCACCACTCCGTCCGCGGGAAACTCCCGATCCGCCATGCCGAAATACGTTTGACGGTGCCGGGCAAAGATTCCGATCTCCTGGAAGCTGTTTCTGTCCACCAGTCGTTCGATCCGCTCCCGGGCTGTCAGTTTGCCGGCCGCATGCTGTTTGTCGACGCGATCCTTACCTCCGCCCAGTTGCAAGGTCGTCCGCTTGCTGGCCAGTTCAGCGATTTTGTCCGCCATGGTCTTGGTCTTTCGGTCGGCTGTACGCGTCGCCATGGATGCTCCTCTTTATCTCTCGAATTCCTGTCACCCTACTTCGCTGGGGCGACAGTCACCCGGTGTTCCTTTCCATCCAGGGTGATCAGGTAGTTCACCTTGTTCCCCGCCGGCCCCGCTGCGCCAGCCTGATGCGCAGGTTCCGACGCGGCTGGTTTGACCGCCGGATCCTTTCCCAGGTTCTTTCTTCCCTCGGCACGAGCTTTGAAGAACTTCGGCGCAACTTGCGGAAACATGGCGTACGTCAGCACGTCCTCGTCCGATCCATTACACCCTTCCAGGGCCAACGCATCGCTGCGCAGATGCTCCCATTCCGGTTTGAGCAGATCCGCGGGCCGCACTGTAATGGGTGGTTTTTTCGCTTGCGCCTCAGCCTTTTTCAAAACCTCAGGATTCTTCTCGCCTAACGTGCTTCCGTAGTAGCCGAGCGTGAGATCGGCGAACTCCCCTGTCATGACCTTGTACCGGCCCATGAGAACGTTAAAGACAGCTTGCGAGCCCACAATCTGGCTGGATGGGGTCACAAGCGGAGGATAGCCCGCATCCCTGCGCACGTTCGGAACTTCTTCCAGTACGTCGTGCAGCCGATTTCCCGCTCCCTGACCTTTGAGCTGGCTCTCCATGTTCGAAATCATGCCTCCAGGGATCTGGCTCTCAAAGATCTCGGTTTCCACTCCACTGAACTCGCTGGAGAACTCGCGATATCGCGGACGGACGGCGGCAAAGTGGCGCTTGATATTAAGCACACGCTTCATGTCGAGCCGTGTCTCATATCCCGTTCCATGGAGCATTTCGACCAGACTTTCGGTCGGGTTGTGACCTGGGCCGAGCGAGAGGGAACTTATCGCTGTATCCACAATGTCGCACCCGGCCTCGATCGCTTTCATCAGCGACACCAGTGTGACCCCGGTAGTCGCATGCGTATGCACATGAACCGGTGTTTCCTGCCCACATTGTTGCTTGATTCCGCGGACGAGATCGTAGGCAGGCTGGGGCTTAAGCAGTGCAGCCATGTCCTTGATGCAAATCGAATCGCAGCCCATTTCTTTCAGCCGCTGTGCCATCTCCACGAAGGCGGCGATCGTGTGTACCGGACTGACTGTGTAGCAAATCGTTCCCTGCGCATGCTTTCCAGTTTTTCTTACGGCATCAATGCTGGTCTGGAGATTACGCAGGTCATTCAGGGCGTCAAAGATTCGAAATACATCGATGCCGTTGGCAGCCGACCTCTCCACAAAGCGCTCGACTACTTCATCTTCATAATGGCGATAGCCCAGGAGATTTTGCCCGCGCAGCAGCATCTGCAGGCGGCTCTTCGGCATGAGCTTGCGGAAGGTGCGTAGCCGCTCCCAGGGATCTTCGTTCAGAAAGCGGATGCATGCGTCATAAGTTGCTCCACCCCAGCATTCGACCGACCAGTAGCCGGCATTGTCGATGTCGTCGCAAACCGGCGTCAGGTCGTCGAGCGCCATGCGTGTGGCGAGAAGACTCTGGTGAGCATCTCTCAAAACGAGTTCTGTGACGTCCACTACACGAGTCATATGCTATGCCCACTGAACCACTTTATAGACCCGGCCCGAACAAACCTACGGGCAATTTTTTTCTGAAGAACCAAATCAGCATGTACGCGAGGCGAAGTTGTGTGCCGCCGTCGCAGGAAAGGCCGTGACAAACTCAGCCATGGCCAATTAGCTCCTTCTGTCGTTGCACAGGTGCATTTGCCTGGCCAAAGCTTCATCGTCTTAAGTTTAGTGTTTCCACCACGCCGTCCGAATGTTTGCGAAACCCTGCCCATATTGAGGCAGTGCCCTAGTTGGGGCAGTTCGATCACGCCGTGTGTCCGACAGCCGGCCGAGAAGTCTGCGTCAGTTTGCTGATTGCGCCGCCCGCGTGCGCGTGTTGAAGATGGGCAAGCGGGCTTTCAGTGATGCCCAACTTAACCGTGGAATCGCTAAACAACACGGGTTGCCCTTCGAGATGCTCCGACACAACTTGGGCAATTGCAGCGTCCAAGCTGGCAAACGGGCGCACCGAAGCGTCTCGACTCCACTCCGATTCTGGGCTTTCCTACCTACGGCACAGCCAGGATGATCACCACTGGTCTGGTGGCTGAGTTCTAGAACTGCAAATGTCACGAAGAGGGCTGGCGTGCCAGCCCTCTCTCTTACCAAACGAACGAATTTCTTGCAGTATCATTTCCGACCTGTCATCAGGTCCCGAATAATCTGAGTTGTCCATTTGCCTTCGATCAATCTTGCGGTTTTGGCGACTGGGTATGAGTCATCGCACCGACTACCAGGGGCCGTTTCCAGGAGTTTGCGCGGACTGCTTCAAGATTGGACTTTCACAAAAGAACCGGCACTTTCTCGATCTGGCGCTTCGGCGCTTCGGCGACGGCATTGAGAGCCTGACGTAGATCGGCGATCAGGTCCTCCACATCTTCGATGCCGACCGAGTACCGCACGAGCCCATCGCTGTAGCCAGCCGCACGCCGATCTGCTGGTGATATGCTCGCGTGCGTCATCGACGCCGGGTGTTCGATAAGCGTCTCCACGCCGCCAAGCGAAACGGCCAATGTGGCTACTCGGACGTGGTCCATCAGCAGGCGTCCAGCTTTCATTCCGCCTTTGAGTTCGAAGCTGATCATCGAACCGAAGCCGCTCATCTGCCGCTTGGCCAGTTCATGCTGTGGGTGGGATTCCAACCCTATGTAAAGGACCGCACTGACCTCGGGTTGTTGCTCAAGCCAACGCGCAATCTCCATCGCGCTTTGCTGAGCTCGCTCAACCCGGATTCCGAGTGTCTTAAGACCGCGCAGTACCAGAAACGCCTGGTGTGGATCCATGTTGCAGCCCGAGTTAACCATTGCCTTACGCAGACGCTTGTAGATCTCCATCTCCTTGGCCACGAGGATCCCGCCTACGACGTCCGCATGGCCGTTGATGAACTTGGTCACGGAGTGAAGCACCACGTCTGCGCCCAACCCCAGTGGCCGCTGCAGGTAGGGGCTGGCGAAGGTGTTGTCGACCACCACCAGGCAGCCATGAGAGTGCGCAAGCTCTGAGATTCGTTCGATGTCGCTGACTTGCATGGTGGGGTTGGCAGGGGTCTCCAGATATATGAGTCTAGTGTTCGGCCTCAGCGCCTGCTGAACTCGCGCCAGATCGGTAGTGTCGACGTAGGTGGACTCGACTCCGAAGCGTGAAAAATCTTTCTCCATCAATCCCCGGCTGGGGCCGTAGACGGAGGCGGTACTGACGACGTGTGCGCCTGCCTGCAGCAAAGCCAGATACACCGTGCAGATGGCGCCCATTCCGGAACTGGTGGCGATTCCGCCGCAACCGTTCTCTAGTTCGGCGACGCTGTCCTCCAGAGCGCAAATGGTGGGATTCCCGATGCGCGTATAGATGTAGCCATCTTCCTCCCCAGCAAAAAGCGCCGCACCATGCGCAGCATTCCGGAAAGCGAAGGTGGACGTTTGGTAGATAGGAACGTTGACTGAACCAGTTGCATCCGGCTTGTGCCCCGCATGAATCAGTTTGCTGTTAATACCCAGCTGTTTCGTGTCCATAAATTTTCTTCTGGCGCCTTGGCCGTGGTCGCGTTGATGCAAGTAACCGTCGTTCCCGTACCTTGGGCGAATAAATCAATATTGCTCATATTTCATCAGCATACAGTGATAGTGAGCACAACCTCCCGTGACCGCGCGGGCCACGGCACGAACCTGGCCCGATGCTAGTAGGTGCTCTACAATTGGCGAGGTCGAGTTTTTGCGGAAGCGTTTTTCATTGAAGTGATACATCCCGATCGTGCGACCGGCCTCGCGCCGCTTTGGTGGCCCCTATGAAAGAAAACGAAACTGAACATCTGTTCGATGAGATTGGCTGGAAGATTTTGGGCGAGCTACAGCAGAATGCCCGCATCCCGTTTGCCGAATTGGGCCGGCGGGTTGGATTATCCACGCCCGCCGTTACGGAGCGAGTCCATAAGATGGAAGAGGCGGGAATCATTCTGGGTTATCGCGCGCAGATCGATCCGGCCAAAGCTGGGCTCGCGATCCTGGCGTTCATCACGGTCAAGGTCAGCGGCGAAAACCTTATTCACTTCATGAATCTCGCCGCCAGTCGGCCCGAAGTATTGGAGTGCCATCGGGTCACCGGAGCGGATTCATTTCTGCTCAAAACAGCCGTTTCCGATGTCGCTCATCTGGAACGCTTACTGGATGCGCTGATGCCGTACGTGGCCACCACAACCTTGATGGTTCTCTCGACCGCCCTGGCGTGGGGAAACATCGTCAAGCCCGATAGCGAGTCTCAGGATGCCGCAGCGGCTCGTCCTGCGTTTCGCTAGAGTCCTGGCAGCGCCAGCTGATCTATAAGCATTCTGAAGTCTCACTTCCATTTTGTTTCGTAAACTCCGCCAACATCCGTCACTCCTGCATGTATTTTGAGGATCGGGCGTCTTTACCATTGGCCCGACGCTGGGATGCGTCCTGCCTTGGATACGCCAAGGCAACCCTCTCCAAAGGAAAGACCCGATGGACGTATTTGTTTGGCAGGGAATCGAAGTGCCGGTGGATGACGACGGTTTCATACAGGAACCGGAGCGCTGGAACCCGGACATGGCAAGCGCGCTCGCCGCGACCGATGGCGTTGAGAAGCTAACGCCCGACCACTGGAAAGTCATTGACTACATTCGCGCGTATTACAAGGAAAACGATATCGCGCCCATGGTCCGCAGGATTTGCAAAGAAACACAGCTGAACTTGAGGCAGATTTTCGACCTCTTTCCTTCCGGACCAGCCAAGGGCGCCTGTAAAGTAGCGGGCCTGCCGAAACCGACAGGTTGCGTGTAGCCAGGAGTCCCCCATGTCCCCGCTCACCTTCGCGCTGATTGCGGCGATTTCGGTCTTCCTGCTCGGCAACCTCTTCCGGGTGGTGAAGGCGATGCTCTTGCCTGTCCACCTTCGATGGGACCTCTATCCCATTCCCAAAGGTCCGCGCGACCGGCAGAGCTACGGTGGCTCCTATTTCGAGGAGACGGAGTGGTGGACCAAGCCCGTCGACACCGGCCACGGCGGCGAAGTGGCCTTCATGCTGAAGGAAGTTTTTTTTCTGCGAGGTGTTTTTGAGAATTTTCGCGCTCTGTGGGTCTGGTCGCTGCTGTTGCACTGGGGGCTCTATCTTTACATGGCCTCAGCCGCGACGACCGTTGCCGTCTCAGCGATCGGTGCTCATCTTGTTTTCGGACGAACGCTTCTGTTGAATGCTGTCTTTGCCGGGTACTTTGCCGCATGCACGCTCGGTGTAATCGGCAGTCTCGGATTGCTGGCCACGCGGATTCTTAATTCTCGGCTCAAAGGATTCACCACGCGCGCGACGATGTTCAACCTCTGTCTGCTGGCCGCGATCTTTGGTACAGGGATCATCGCTCTGTTCCATCCCAATCGCGGGCTTCTCACTGCCCTCGTCAATGCCGTGGATTGGCACCACGCAACGGGAGTGTACTCGGCGACCACATATTGTCATGTCGTATTGGTCGCGTTCTTCCTCGTCTACTTCCCGTTCACCCACATGACGCATATGTATATGAAGTACTTTACGTGGCATGGCGTGCGCTGGGACGACTTGCCGGCCAGATTTGACAAAGGCGGACGGCAAGCGATTGCAAAGAATCTCGCGCGGCCCGTGTTCTGGCGAGCTCCTCACATCCACGAAGCGGCTGAGCAATCGTGGGCCAACGTGGCATCCAGCAGCGGGCAGCCCGGAAAAACCGATCATGATTAAGATCGAAGACATCGCGCGTCCCGCTGACCGGCTCACCGAGATTGTCCCAGAGCGCATGGTCCCGCTTCCCCCTCCCTACGATGGGGTTGACGCCTCACCACCGCGAAAGCGTCTCACCGAGAACGCTCGTGCGAACTGCGACTGTTCGTTTGACAGTTTCCTCGCGGTCGGTATGATCCGGCCACAGACCGAAGCTGAAGAACAACAACTCATCGAACACTTCATCGCCGGGCTGGACCGGTTGCTCTCGCCCGAAGACAACTGGACGTTTCTGCAACAGCTCACGCTGTCGCTCGACCACTGCGCCCGCTGCCAGACTTGCGTCGAGTCGTGCCCGATTTACACGGCTAGCGGCCGCGAAGAGGTGTATCGCCCGACATTTCGCAGCGAAGTCTTTCGCCGCATCGTGAAGAAGTACGCTAAGCGCGGCGGCAAATTGCTGGCGAAGCTGAAGGGCGAAGACATCGAACTCAATGCCACCGTGATTCTCCGGCTGCTGGAATCGGCCTACCGGTGCACGCTTTGCCGCCGCTGCGCCCAAGCCTGCCCGATGGGCGTGGACAACGCGCTGCTCACGCGCGAGATCCGCAAGCTCTACAGCATGGAGATGGGCATCGCCCCCAAGGAACTTCACGAGCAGGGATCGGCGCTGCAGCTTCGCGTGGGATCAAGTACCGGCTTGAAACCGCGTGTAGTGAAGGACACCATCGAATTTCTCGACGAGGAGATCCGCGAGCAGACAGGGCTCAACATCCATACCCCCTGGGACAAGCCAGGAGCGGATGTTCTTCTGATCCACAACGCCGGGGAAATCAATGCCTGGCCGGAAAACCCTATGGCCTTCGCCATCATTCTGGAGGCGGCGGGCATCAGTTGGACGATGTCGAGCGACCTCGCCGGCTACGACAGCGTGAATTACGGACTGTGGTACGACGACGCCCAGTTTGCGCGAGTCGCCGTTCGGCAGGCGCAAGCGGCCAAGAAACTCCGCGTGAAGAAAATAGTTCTGGGAGAATGCGGACACGCGCATAAGGCCTCCTTGGTCACCGCCGACCGTCTTTTGTCGAAGGAGCTCGACATACCACGCGAAAGCTCGATGACATTTTTGCGCGACATCGTGCGGAGCGGGCGATTGAAACTCGATCCCACGCGCAACAACTTTCCGGTCACGCTGCATGACCCGTGCAATATGGTCCGCATGATGGGCATTGTGAAGCCGCAGCGCGACATCCTGAAGGCGATTTGCCCCCAGTTTCGCGAAATGGCGCCCCACGGCGTGGAGAATTACTGCTGCGGCGGCGGTTCCGGCTTCGCCATCATGTCGTCCTTTAACTTCGAAGACTGGCGATTTCTGGTCGGCGGCCGAACCAAACTGAAGCAGATTCTGGAAGCCTTCGCCGACTGTCCAGAGCCCGAGACAAAGAAATACGTATGCGCCCCGTGCTCGAATTGTAAAGGACAGTTTCGCGACCTCTTTAACTATTACGGAGTTTGGAAAAAGTCGGGCATCCTATACGGCGGTCTCGCGGAGTTGATTGTGAACGCGATGACCGATTTACAGACGCCTTATATCAAGTGGGAGTTTCACTGAGTTCGAGTACACATCCGCTTTCTTACGGAGTGGACATGGAAGAACGACTGATCTACCTCGACAACGCAGCCACCGTCTGGCCCAAGCCAGAGGGCGTGTACAAGTTCATGGATGAGTTTTTTCGGACGCACGGCGTGAATCCCGGCCGTAGTGGTTACGATCTGGCGCTCGAAGCGGGCTCGCTGCTGGACAAGACTCGTAAGCGGCTCACGAAATTCTTTGGCGGCGATGAGGACGCGCCCGAGCGCTTGGTCTTCGGCTATAACGTGACCGACGCACTCAACCTTGCGATTCCCGGCTTGGTCGGCAAGGGCGACCATGTGATTACTACAAACCTCGAACACAATTCTGTGATCCGGCCCGTCAACCACATGGTTCGCGATCATGGCGCCGAAGCCACTTACTTGCCATTCAACGCCGAGGGATTCATTGAGCCCGAAGCCGTTCGCAAGGCGATCCGGAGGAACACGCACGTCGTCATCGTGAACCACGGGTCGAACGTCATCGGCACGGTTCAGCCGATCAAGGAGATCGGGGCGATTTGCCGCGAACACGATCTCACCTTCATTGTGGATACCGCTCAAACCGCGGGTGTCATTCCCATCAACATGAAAGAGATGAACATCGACGTGCTCGCCTTCACTGGGCACAAGGCCCTGATGGGAAGCATGGGAATCGGTGGACTCTCGGTGCGCAAACACGTCGAGATTCGCCAGGTGCGCAGCGGCGGCACGGGCGTGCACTCGGCGGACCCGTATCACCTTGTCGACTATCCGTGGCGTCTGGAATACGGAACGCCCAACATGATGGGAGTGGCGTCGTTGTGGGCCGGACAGGATTGGCTCGATGCGCACGGAGTCGCGAGTATTCACCGGCAGGAAATGGCGCTCGCACAGAAACTCGTGGACGGCCTGCGCACTATCGAAAGCGTGAAGCTCTACTGTTGCGACAGTCTCGATAACCATCTCTCGACCATTCTCATGAACCTGGAAGGTGTCGACCCAGCTCATGTGGGAGTCATGCTCGACGTCGACTACAGCATTGCGACGCGCACCGGCCTGCATTGCGCGCCTCTTGTACACAGGCAGCTCGGAATCGAGGAAACAGACGGCGGAGTCAGGTTCTCTGTGGGAGCGTTCAACACCGAGGCGGATATCGCCGCCGCCGTAGCGGCCGTCGCGGACATAGCAGAGTGGGCACGTGAGCGTCAGGCCAAGAACCAGAATCGGCTCCAGCAAGTGGCACAGTGAATGAAACCACCGGAACAAATCATTTTGGAGGCGGTTTGTCCAGCAAGGATTGGAGCGTAGGCCAGATTTACGGATTGGGTCCAACCAGCGATGCAACGGGTCAGCCTGCCCGGCGACTCGAAGCGCTGCAATGATTTCAATAAATCTAAAGAGCAGGCGCACCATAGCGCTGTTACCGCTCAGCCTGCGCGATAATGAAAACCCGCCCATAACGTGGTCGGCACTACCGTAAAGAAGTGCTCTGAGCGGATGGTCGGCAAACGGGAAACTTATATTTTTGGTCGCAAAATCACTGCACGCTAATACTCAGCTCGCTTGAGTTATGAATGCCGGGTGACCCACACAGCGGGAGTCGACTTTTCGCTGGAATCGAGGATTGTTGCGACCCGGAACACAACTTGTTGCTGGTCAAGGAATTCTTGTCAATCCTCGAGAGCGCTGGAATTTCAATTTACTCTGGGGACACCCTGCATTTTCTTCCCACCAGTGTCTTTGGCGGAGCATTTAATTGCGGCGACAAATTTGTGGTGAGCACCGGCGAAGTATTGGTGCAACTCACGGAGCCGGAACTGATGCTGGCTCGGCAGCACCTCCTAGCCTGTACCGAACAACTAAAGGACAACGACGAGCTGACAAAACGCTGTGCCCGCGCGTTGCGCCATGCCGAAGCCGAGAGAACAGTTTAACGATCGGCACGTCGTGAACTACTGATCAAAAGTTAATGCACACTCATCAGCACAGTGGGCGCCTTGAGCGATCAGGGTGCGCCGGTGTTCGACCACAACATCGCGGCGCGTTGATCAACGAAGCTCGCGAGAAACTTGGGGAGGCAAGAGTGGATGACCCTGAAGCGGATAAACTTCTAGTCCTCACCGAAAAGGCTGGCTGGCTCCACCTGGACACACGCCCGTAAGTGTCAGAGTAGATCCTCTATTGCCGAGAGCCTTTTCCCGCCTGGCAACAGTTCCGGATGAATCGGAACGAAGTGCGTAGCTCCGTCTGCCCAGGTGAAGTGCTCTAGCTGCTCCTATCGCTTTCTCAATCAGAGGATCGGTGGTTTCTCACGTGAGGGATCGTGTCCCCGGAGGGCCGAGACGAAAGGCTTGGGGGGCGCGCGCCTAGAGCCCAACCGGCGAGCCTGCCTTCACCGATGCTGCGGCGAGACGAGCCGGGCACGCAAAAACACCGGCACTTGACTTAAGGTATCTTATAGTTTACCTTATCGACAATATGGTAATGTATCGTTGACCTTAACTATAAGGGAGATTGAACCGTGCTGAGGCTGCCTATCCCCGTTTCACGCGCTCTGCGCAAGCTTGGCCATGACATCAAGGATGCGCGGCGGCGGCGGCGGATTCCCATGGCGATCGCGGCGGAGCGGGCCTCCATCAGCAAACCGACCTTTATCCGAGTGGAGCGGGGCGATCCGACCGTCTCCATCGGCAGCTATGCGACGGTCCTTTATGTGTTGGGCCTGGCCGACCGACTGGGCGAGCTCGCCGCGCCGAAGAACGATCCCGTTGGCCTGCAGCTCGAAGAGGAAAACCTCCCTCAGCGCATTCGGAAGCCGCAACGCACGAAAGACAAGTGATGGACAAAGAAACCCTTGTATACGTGGACCTGGACGGCACGCCCCACCTGATGGGGCGGCTGTGGGCTCGCGTGCGCAAGAACAAGGAAAGCGCCACCTTCGAATATGACGAGGGCTGGCTGAAACACCCCGCGCGGTTCTCGCTGGAGCCCGCCCTCCAGCTCGGCCCCGGCCCGTTTCACACGCCGGCCGACACGCCGATGTTCGGCGCGATCGGCGACTCGGCCCCCGACAGGTGGGGGCGCGCACTGATGCGCCGCATGGAGAGAAAACGCGCGGAGCGCGAGGGCACCGCGCCGCACACGCTACAGGAAATCGACTTCCTGCTGCTGGTCGATGACGAGGCCCGCCAGGGCGCGCTCCGCTTTGCCGAGCAGCCGGGCGGCCCGTTCCTGCGGGAAGAAGGCATCAAGCGTATCCCGCCACTGGTCGAACTGCCCGCGCTGCTTTCCGCGGCCGAACACGTCATGGAAGACAAGGACACCGAGGAGGACATGCGCCTGTTGTTCGCGCCGGGCTCATCGCTCGGCGGTGCCCGCCCGAAGGCTTCCGTTATCGAGAAGGACAGCCATCTTGCGATTGCGAAGTTTCCGCGCAAGGACGATGACTTCAACACGGTACTGTGGGAAGCCGTTGCTCTCGCACTCGCTCACAAAGCCGGCATCGCCGTGCCCGAGGCTCGTGTCGAGACCATCTCCAAGAAACCGGTCCTGCTGCTGCGCCGCTTCGACCGTGACGGCAAGCGCCGCATTCCCTTTCTCTCGGCGGTGAGCATGCTGGGATCGAAGGACAACGAAACCAGAAGCTATCTGGAAATTGTCGACGCGCTGCGCCAGCACGGGGCCGCGCCGAAAACCGACATGGAGGCGCTGTGGCGGCGGCTTGTGTTCAATGTGCTGATTTCCAACACGGACGACCATTTGCGTAATCACGGGTTTCTCTACGCGGGGCAGGAGGGCTGGCGCCTGTCACCGGCCTACGACATGAACCCCATGCCGACCGACGTCAAACCGCGCATTCTCTCCACCGCGATCAACGAAGATGACAACACGGCCTCGCTCGCATTGGCTCTTGAGGTGGCAGAGTATTTCGAGCTTGACACCGGCAAGGCCCGCGAGATCGCAAAGCAGGTCGGCAAGGCCGTCTCGAAATGGCGCGACGAAGCCGCGCGGCACGGCCTCACCCAAAGCGAGATCGAGCGCTTGGCGTCGGCGTTTGAGCATCAGGACTTGGAGATGGCGCGGTCAGGGAAGTAATCCGCGATATAGCGCACTTGCGGATTTGTGCTCTTAGTATAGGGTAGCGGCCATGATGGAATTCGAAGAATGGTGCGCGGCTGCTGACGAGGTTGTGAACGGACATGACCTCAAGGTGCTGTCCGGCTCCCACGATCTTGTTCAGTAGCAACAGCTAGCCTAATCGCCAAAACGGTGCCCCGCGACACGTTATTACCATGCCGCTGTTGAATCGAGTGGTATCCCCCTTATTTCATCCTTGAGAAATGGCCCGCATGCGGGCAGCCCAAGCCGCAACTCTCGAACGTCTACACGTGCGAGCCGATGCCGATGAGCGAGGATTGCCTGACGCTGAATATCTGGACTCCGATCGACGCGCGCAACGCGCCGGTCTTCTTCTGGATATACGGCGGTGCGTTGGTTGGAGGGGCGAGCAGGGAGCCCTTCTATGACGGCGCGCGTCTGGCGAATCAAGGCATGGTTGTTGTTTCGATCAACTATCGAGTGGGTGTCCTTGGCTGGCTTGCGCATCCCGAACTCAGCGCCGAGTCGCCGGCGGAGTATCCGAGAATTACGGCCTGCTGGTTCAGATCGAGGCGTTGCGCTGGGTTCGGCGCAACATCGGCTCGTTCGGCGGCGATCCGTCGAACGTGACTATCGCCGGCGAATCCGCCGGGGCTCTGAGCGTGATGTACCTGATGGCGGCGCCGGCCGCGCGAGGTTTGTTCTCGAAGGGAAACGCGGAAAGTGCCTACATGATCTCCATGCCAGAGCTGAAACAGCGTAGTTTCCCCATACCGTCCGCGGAGGAGAGCGGGACGAAGCTTGCAGCCGCCCTTCACGCGCCGAACATTGCGGCATTGAGGGCGATGGATGCAGCCAAGCTGGCTGAAGCCGCACCGGCAACCGGGTACGCCCCATGGCCCACGATTGACGGGCACATACTCCTGCGCCAGTTGGTCGATGTTTTCGACAAGGGCGAACAAGCGCCTGTGCCGCTCCTTGCTGGTTTCAACAGCGGAGAGATCCGCTCGTTAAGAATCCTGGCCCCGCCTTCTCCGGCGACTGCCTGGGAGTCCGAAACCTCGATTCGTGAACGGTATCGTGATCTGGCCGATGAATTGCTGCGGCTCTATCCCAGTACCAACCTGCAGGAGAGTATATGGGCGACGACGCGAGACGCGCTTTACGGCTGGACCGCGGAGCGACTGGCTAGAAAGCAGACCGCACTGGGCCAGCCGGCTTTCCTCTATCTTTTTGATCATGGCTACCCAGCCGAAGATGCCGCTGGCCTTCATGCCTTCCACGCCAGCGAATTGCCCTACGTGTTCGGCACGCTCGACGCCACTCCGCCGCTTTGGCCGAAAATTCCGGCAACATCCGAGGAGACAGAACTTTCCGACGCGATGATTGGCTATTGGAGTTCGTTTGTACACACGGGAACGCCACGCGCTGCGAATGAACCTGACTGGCCAGCGTTCGGATCGAAGGGCGCTTACATGGCTTTCACCGATGCTCCGCACCCGTTGGAACATCTTATGCCCCGGGATGTACGAGCTCAATGAGGAGGCCGTTTGCAGGCGCCGAGCAAGCGGAGACATCCCTTGGGGGTGGAACGTGGGCATAATCTCACCGAAAATGCCCGCTTCGACGGAGCGGTGTAAACGCTAACGGAGCTACCTTTGGCCAACGGGTGGCTTCAAGGCTAAGTCCTCCTCGGTGGACTGGACTGCGGGGTATACCACCGCTGGCGGAAGTTTTCTTCCTTTTTCTGTAACGAAACCAGGGAGCGCCCGGGATGCAACTGCGCACAACACACCAACAGCGCGTTGATGGCCGCGACCGGGGCAACATACGACTCGAGAAAAGAAGGGCTGGCGACTGACGCTTTCCAGTAGTGATCACAAAAGCGAGCGATTGGACTCTGTTCGCTGTCCGTGATTCCGAATGTCGGAACTCCATTGTTTTTTGCGCAGATCACCGAATCCACGGTGTCTTGCAGGCAGCGGCCGAAACTAATCGCAATCAGGAGATCCCTGGATCCGAGCAATTGTATGGACTGCTGCAAGTATCCTGTTGAACCGGTCGGAGCGTCCGCATGCAGTCCGACAGCAACCAGGGCGTAGGCGAACAATTGCGCTACGGGCGCGGCGAAGTCGACGCCCACAATCATGATTCGCCGGGCGGCGTTGATCTTCTTTGCCATCCGGACGACTTCGTCCGTGCTGAGTCCGGAGGACAAGGCCTGGAGGTTGCGCATTTCGAATTCCAAGCTCTGCCGAATTTGGTCGGAGACGCTGCGATTTTCCCGAGCGACCGACTTCATGAGCGCGTAGGGAGTGATGCGCGCCAGGAAGTGAGCACGAAGATCAGCCGCGAAATCCGCATATCGTTTGTAGCCCAGTGCCTGCACCGTCCGAACGATCGTGGCCGTATCGACATGACAATGCTTCGCCAGGGCGCGCGAGGATAAGAAGTAGGCATCCTCCGGATGCGTCAGAATGTTGCGCACCAACTCCCGCCGGCGGGGACCAAGCCGCTCCTCCGCCCCCGCAAACCTGGTTTCGAGCAAAGTCGTTCCCGGTTTGCCTTGGGCATTTTTGCCGCCTCGCGTTTTCGCTCTAAATGGCGCCACGAAGTTTTTCACTCTCCTTCAGCCGTAACGGCGGTCTTGACAACCGCGGCCCCGCACCGTCAAGGCAACTAGGCATTGTAGGCCATCGCCGTACTCCATTTTGTCGCACAAACGTGTTCGCATCAAATGATGACATAGATTGACACTATGCATCATTTGGTGTAGATCTAGTGTGTCATTTATCCGCGGTCTTATGCGTCGTCTCTTGTCCGCGGTCTTTTATTCCCGGCTCAGTCGGCAAGCAAGCGCGCCTTCTGAACAGTTCTTCTTCCTGAGAGAGGAGTTCCCATGAATGTCAGCCGCAAATCCTTCCTGAAAACTGTCACCGCCGGTTTCGGCGCCGCCGCACTCTGTGAATTCGCTACGCCCGCATTGGCTCTGGCGCAGGAGAAATCCCGGCTACCGGCCAAATCGACGCGTATTCGCGACGTCGAGATATTTCCCTTCAACTTGGGCATGAAAGAAGTCATCAAGATCGCCATCGGCACCGACGTAGCGGCCGACAATGTCCTGGTCCGTCTGCGCACGGAAGATGGCGTAATCGGTTATGGAGAAGCGTCTCCTTATTCGCCCGTCACCGGTGAGACCCAGCAGACCGACGTTGCCATGGGAAAAAGCATGGTGCCAATCCTCAAAGGCAAGGACGCTTTTTCGATCGCCCGTATCGTCTCCGAAATGGAAAGCTTTGCCCCCGGCAACGGAAGCATCAAGGCCGCCCTTGAAACCGCACTGTGGGACATCTGCGGCAAGATCGCCGGCCAGCCCATTTGCAATCTCGTGGGTTCCTATCGCGATTCCTTCGAAACCGATATGACCGTGGGCATCGATACGCCCCAAGTGATGGCCGAGAAGGCCCGCGAGGTCGTGCGTCTGGGCTACACAACGATCAAGGTCAAGGTCGGCGACAATCCCCCTCTGGACATCGAACGAATCCGGGCCGTGCGCGCGGCCATCGGTCCTGACATCAAGTTTCGCATCGATGCCAACCAGGGCTGGTCCCCTTCCCAGGCCGTGCACGTGCTACGTGCCGTAGCCGATCAGCAACTCCAGATGTGCGAACAACCCGTCATTTATTGGGATTGGCCGGGCCTGCGCTTCGTCCGTGAGAACGTCGGCACCCCCATCATCGTAGACGAATCTGTCCACGTGGCCCATGACGCGATTGTAGGGATCCGGGAAAATGCCATGGACGCGATCAACATCAAACTGATGAAGTGCGGCGGCATCTTACAGGCAATTCGCATTGCCCAGGTGGCCGACGCCGCCAACCTCAAGTGCATGCTGGGATGCATGGACGAAACGCGAGTCGGGCTTACCGCCGCGGCTCACGTCATTGCGTCACAGAAAAACATTGAGTTTGCCGATCTCGACGCATTTGTCTTTCACGATGTCGACCCCGTGATTGGCGGCATGGAAGTGCGTAACGGGATGATCTATATGCCAAAAGGTCCGGGCCTCGGACTGGACCTCGACCCTGCCTTTGTCGCAAAACTACACGCGGCATAAGTACCAGACTAGAGGACGCGTTCAGAAGGCTGAACGCGTCCTTCTTTTTCACGCATCCTCTTCCAGGAATCGCTTCGGCGCAAAGCGGAGGGCCGCGTGTCGCCCCAGCGTGCGCACCCTGCGCAGCGAATTGTCCTTCTTAATCGAAGCTCCGCCCTAGTAATGCAAACTCCAACGCAGCAGGTTCCAATAGATGGCGAACCAGCTGAAGCCGACAGCGGAGACTAACATCAGCGTGTCGCCCAGCTTGCTCCATATGCCCCGTTCCTTCGAGCGCCACGACGCGAGGGTGTTCGCCAGCATAACAAAGGTCCCTAAAATGCCCAGCCATCCCAGGATCTGCAGAAGGTGCATCCAGAGGTCCATCCTCGAACTGAAGAGCGAGAGATACTTTTCGGAGAGCAGCACGATCGCCATGAACCCGCTCACAAAAATGAGATCGGCGATGCACACCAGCCTGCTCCACAGCCTCGACTTCTTCATGCCGGGCGGAACATTCAAAGGCTTCCCGTAGTGGCGGCGCGTGAAGTAGCTGATCGGCCAAAGTAACAAAGTGATCACAAAGACCGCCAGCGCACCGATAATCACCACCAGGTTAAACCCGCTCGATTGGTACCACGAGGCGCGCTGCGCCACCATGAAGGGATAGTCGAGCACCAGTACCTTGCGTCCGGAATCGTCATCCTTGAAAGCCACCTTGCTTTGACCATTGATATCGCGATACAGGAGCGGCCCAATTTCCTTGAAGGTTTTCGGCTTGCCATTCTCATCCTTGAGTAGATTCACGACCAGCGTATTGTCTTTGTCAGGGCTGACCTTCACCTGCTGGATCGCGTTCAGAACATCCAGAAAGTTCTCCTGGAAGCGGCGGCTCATGATGTAGCTCCCCGCAACCTCATCCGTATCCTGAGCCGGGTTGGCCACAGCCATGCCGGCCGGCGGTTGATAAGGATAATAACGATCCAGAAATGCATGCCACAGCGCGTCGCGCGGGCTCATCTCCCCCTTACCCAGGCTGTTATAAGAAACGAAAAACCCAACACCCGTGTCCTGGATCAGATGCAGATCCGAATGGAAATAGATCGTGTCTCCTCCATGCCCGATAATGCGGTGTCCGTTCCGAGTCTCCTCATAGAAACCAAGGCACATGCCAAGCATCGTGGGCAAACTTCCAAATTGCCGCGAGTGCATAAGCTGCACCGTCTCCGGCTTCAGGATTTGCGCATTCTCATATTTTCCCTCTTGCAAATGCGCCAGCATGAAGTGCGAAATATCCACCGCCGTCATCGAAGAACTACCGGCTGGTGCCGGCTCGATGAATTCGAAATCCTTCGCCGGTTCCGAGGCCACCGTGTAACCGCTCGACATCATCCCTTTCAGATCTGGCGGGAGGGGCTGCCGGAAAGTTGAGTGGTGCATGCCCAGGGGATTGAAGATATGGTTTTCGATGTAATCGAAATACGACTCGCCGGAAACACGCTGCACAATGTAACCTGCAACCGTCGTGGCATAGTTGGAATAGGCCGGTGTAACTCCCGGCGGAAAAATACGCGCCGGGATGTGCGCCTTCACGTAATCGCCAATCGGTACCAGGTCGTTTGGGCTCGTGAACCACATATCCTTGGCTGTTTCTTCGAACCCGCTCGTGTGCGTCATGATGTTCCGGAGCGTGATGGGTTTGCCATAAGCCGGCGGTATCTTGAAATCGAGATAATCATTCACGTCGCGATCGAGATCGAGCTTGCCCTGCTCCACCAGCTGCATTACAGCCGTCCAGGTGAAAAGTTTGGAGACCGATCCCGGCCGGAACAACGTCCCGTCGGGCAGCACCGGCGTTTTCTTGTCGACATCGGCATAGCCGTATCCTTTGGTGAACAGAACTTTTCCGTCTTTGATCACCAGAACCACGGCGCCGCCAATATCCTCGCGCGCCAGTTGTTGAGGCACGATCCCATCCAGAAAAGCCGAGACGTCGGCGGCCGTCATCTCGGGCGCAGTCGTCTTCTCAGCGACCTCAGGCGTGCCCGTGGCTGTGGCCTTGGCCGGTGCATTCGCTGGCGCCGGGGCCTGGGCCCATAATCCAAAACAAAACGCTGCCAACAGCAAAACAAATCCGATACATGAAACAACAAGCGCTTTATGCCCATCATGCTTAGAAATAATCCGATTTAAGGCCATGAAGTTCTTTCTCCTAAAACAAAACCTGCCGTAAGACAAACTTGCCGTTCTTTGACTCTCTCAACTCGGATGGGCGTCTCGCCCATCAGGACGGTTGCTCGAACCGCACTTCCCTTCTCGAGTTTAGAAGTTTAACTTCAATGCGAACTGCATAATTCGCGGATTGCTCGCAGTCTCGGTGATATGACCAAACGCACTCGGCCCGTCCGAGTAGTAGAGATCTGGATCCTGGAAGTTCGGGTGGTTGAAGGTGTTGAAGAATTCCGATCGGAATTCCAGATTGATGGTTTCATGAATTGGAATCAGTTTGATGAGCGAGAGATCGGTATTGACCTGATCGGGCCCATGCAGAATCCCCACCCGGCTGTTGCCGAAGTCCGTAGCTACCCCGTCATCTCCTACCACCGGCGGTGAAGTCACGCAGCTCTGATTGATCCAATTGTTAAGCCGGTGCGTGGTCGAGCCGCTGGTTTCGAGCGCGCAGCCGGGAACCACTTCCGCGAGATCGTAAATGATCCCATAAACGCTCGACGGGTTGAGATTCAGCAGCGGCAGCCGGTGTCCGGATTGGATCGTCTCCACTCCGGTCATCTTCCATCCGCCAAGAGTTCGCCCTACCAGCGAGTGTCGATTGCTCGGACTCGGTAGCTCGTAAACCGCGCTCAACACAAATCGCTGCGGACGAACAAAATCGTCAGGACCATAATCGGAACGGGGGTTGTTATTGTCGCCGTAGATGATTCCCCCCTCGCCGAAAACTGAGCCGTTATACCCAGTATTCGACAAGTCCCGCGCGAACGTATAAGACGCCAGGAATTGGAGCCCATGGCTGAACCGTTTACTGAGCGAAGCTTCGAGCGCGTTATACCAGGCAAACCCGCCGGACTGGCCCCAGAACAAAGCGCTGGGCGAGAAACCTTCATAAGGAACTCGCAACGGAACATTGGCAACGGTGTTGGTCGTCTCGCCGCGAATCGGGTCCCCCACGCTCGCCAGGGACGCCTGATTGATATCACGAACCATCAACATGTGCGTGCCACGCATTCCCGCATAGCCCACCTCCAGCACGAAGTCCCGCGCCAACTGGGTCTGCAGGTTCAGGCTATAGCGCTGAAAAACTGGCGGCCGGATATTGGGGTCAATCACAAAGGGGGAGAGGCTTGTCGTCGGGCTATACGGAACGAATTGCGGGAACGCGCCCGGGTCTGCCGGAAACGGATCGGCAATACCGGTCGTGAAGTCAGGCGCCACTTCGCGGAAAAGACCGAAGGGTTGATTCAAGATCTGTTGCAGGTACAACTGTCCCGTCGTGCGCTCGTGATAGATTCCATAGCCGCCACGGAGCACCAGCCGATTCGTGCCGGGTAAGCTCCAGGCAAACCCGATTCGGGGATTCAGAGTATTTTGTCCCTTCCCATAAATCCCCATGTTATTGCCCGTACTCACGACGCCCGCCGGCAGCGCACCCGGAAAATTGCTGGAAACGAGGATTCCATTCAGCGCGCCACCCGCCGATGGATTGGGATTAAGCAGGGCTGGATTGATGGTTGCGTTGCGGCCATTGATTTCGCCCGGATCTCCGAGACGCTCATATCGGAAGCCCAGGTTCAGGGTCAGCCGGGTCGTAACCTTCACATCGTCCTGAGCGTAGAAATCCCCGTCCCATATTCGCCAGTTGCGGCCCGTAAGGCCCGCCAGATCGACGGTCTCAAACGGATTGAAGGGCGCCTGCCCGTAGAGCAACCCCGGATAGTTGTAATAGATCGAATAGGCGCCGTACGCATAGGCCGTCATGTTGTCCTGGCCTCGGGTCAGCCCGCCACCGAAACGAAACGAATGACGCCCGTGCAGCCAGGAGAGTGTGTCCTGCAAGACGTATGTATCTTGTCCGAGTAGCAGACTCTGCCCGTTGCCGCCGACATTGAATCCGCCGAGTACGCTCATTACGGGGCGCGCATTATCAAACGATGGAACTGTGCTCCCAATATCAGAATAGGTAAATGGAAAACTCTGGTTGGTCCCCGAGTGAGTCCGGTGAAAACCGACCTCCGCCTGGTTTATCAAGTGCGTGCTAAACAAATAAGAATGGGTGAGAGAAAAGTTTCGGAAGTTCTGAGGATTGGTGAGTGGTGCGCCGGGAAGCGTGGTCCCGACCGTCTGAGTTTGGGGCAACGTGAACGTCGCCGTGCTATTTGCAAAAAAGAATCTGCCTTGAAAACTGCTCTTGGCCGTTTGTAACCAATCCAGGTTGGTGATGAACTGGTCTTCATTATAAGGACAAGGCGTGCTGTAAGTGGAAAATCCTTCCGGCAAACCCGTAGTCGGATCCGTAATCGTCGTCTGAGGAGTTGGAATCACGTACTGCCCGTTGGGCAGTTTGGCATTGAACAATGCCATCGCCTGGGGGCTCACGTTGGCGCCAGTCACCAGCACGCCGGGCAGCGCGACCCCTCCAAAAGCTGTATCCGGCCCAACCGACGCCGCAATCGCATTCGGGTCCGTGCGGTCGGTGCTGCTCGACAGCACGGGCAGATACACGCTGCTGGAACAACTTGGGTCGATGCCATTCTTTTGCCTCGTCCCCTGGTACGACGTAAAGAACAGCAGCTTGTCTTTTTTGATCGGCCCGCCGAAAGTAAAGCCGAACTGATTCTGACGCAGCACTGCGCGCGGCTCTCCAGTTTCGTTCCTGAAGTAGTCGTTGGCATTTAAATCTTCATTGCGGAAGTACTCCCAGACATTGCCGTGCCAACTGTTCGTTCCCATCTTCGTCATGACGTCGACATTGGCCCCGGCATTGCGTCCGTAGGACGCATCGTACTGGCTCGTCTGCACCTTGAATTCCTGAATACTGTCCGGATTGGGAGTGGCCACGCCACCGCTGTAGTGGCCGCTTCCCTGCCAGTCGTTGATCTCGACTCCATTCATCTGATAGTTGTTGTCGCTGGCCGAACTCCCGCCCGTTACTAAACTGTCATCCACGCCGCCGCGGCCGATTTCTCCAGCATTGAACGTTTCGGCGGAAACGCCCGGAGACAGCCCAAGAATCTGGCTGTAATTCCGCGTCACCAGCGGAAGCTCCGCCACTTCTTTTTGATCGACCACATCGCCGAGTGCGCTCTCCTCGGTCTTCAGTTGTACGGAATTTGCCCGCACCTCCACCGTCTGCACCGCCGCGCCCACTTCCAGTTGAACGTTCAACGTGGTCGTCTCCGTGACGTGTACGGCGATGTTCTCATTCACAGACAATTTGAAACCATCCTTCAATATCTCCACGCGATAGGTCGAGGGCGGCAACAGCGGCACCAGGTAAATGCCCTGGCTTGACGAACGGCCGCTCCGTTTTTCGCCGGAGGTCAAATCGACCGCGGTAATCGTGGCCTCGGCCACCACCGCCCCTTTGGCGTCGGTGATGGTGCCGGAGATCGCGCCCGTGTTCGCGCTCTGCGCAAAACCCAAAGCCGCGAATAAGTGAATAAGGATGATGTAAGCGGGGAGACGGCGGGAAAGATGCTTCATGGTAAATGCTCCTCTGGAAACCAGCCCATGCATTGAAATGCATGTTTCACTGTCGAACACAGGGATGCTTTTACGGCAACACTCTACGGTAGGCCTTCGGGAGTGTCAAGCGAATTCCTGCCTTGATTACAGGCTAATCTCCCTCTGGCGCCCATCGGCGCGGCGTGAAACATTTGATACCGTTTGTTCCGCGACCGAGCGGTACGCCACCGCCGTCCGCGCACGAACGCACTCGAGTGATCTTCCTGATTTTTTGTCGCACTTCCTCGAACCGCCAAAACGCTCAGTGGACAGGCGCGCCCACCGGGACGATTGTTCTCGCCCCGAAACTTTCCTTGCGCACCGTGAGCTGATTGATCCGCTCGTGCCGGACTTGATACCCCAAGCCCGGAGCCGAAGGTACGCGGATCATGCCCTGCGCCGTAGTCTCAACCTCCGGATCGATCACGTCCTCATGCCAGTAACGCTGGCTGGCCGAGATGTCGCCCGGAAGCACAAATCCAGGCAGAGCCGACATCGCAATGTTGTGGGCGCGCCCGATTCCTGACTCCAACATTCCTCCGCACCATGCGGGCACAGACCGTTTGCGGCAATATTCCTGAATCTCCCGCGCCTCCGTGTGTCCTCCGACGCGGCCCAGCTTGATATTCAGAACGCGGCAGGCGCCCATTTCAATCGCAGCGCGCGCATTGCGCAAATTATGGATGCACTCGTCCAGACATATCGGGGTCGCCAACTGCGCCTGCAATTTGGAGTGTTCAAAGATCTCGTCCCATTGCAGCGGCTGCTCGATCATCATCAAACCGTAGTCGTCGAGTCGCTTCAAAAGATCGACGTCGGTGAGCTGGTAAGCCGAATTGGCGTCCACCATAAGCTGGATGTCCGGAAAACGCCGCCGCACCGCGTCCGTGACCTCCACATCTTTGCCCGGCTTGATCTTGATCTTGATGCGCTGGTATCCGGCATCCAGTTCAAGTTCAATCGCGCTCAACAGATCGTCGATGGCGGCGCGGATTCCGAGTGAGACTCCACTCGCAATTTCTTCCCGCGTCCCTCCCAGCAGCCTGGCCAGCGGAACATTCTTCTGCTGTGCTTCCACGTCCCACAGAGCGTTTTCAACCGCCGCCTTGGTCATCTCGTGTCCGCGAATGCCGGACAGCATCGCGCCTACATCGCTTGGACTCTTTATTTCCTTCCCCACCAGCAGGGGAGCAACAAACTGGCTGAAGATGATCCAGGCCGCATCCACGCACTCCGAGTTGTAGAACGGCCCGTTTTCGACCGTCAGTTCGCCCCATCCGGTCACCCCTTCGCAATGCGCTTCGACGAGCGCAATACGACGATGCTGAATGGTGCCGAAGCTTGTTTCGAAGGGCTTTCTCAACGAAAGATGGATTTCCCGGATGTCGAGACGGTCAATTCGCATAAAACTCCGCGTTCGAGCTTTTCCAGTACTGTGCACCCAAATAATGGGCAACCAAATAATGGGCAACCAAATAACGTGCATTCAAACCATAAAGACCTGGCGGATCAATGCACATATATGGGGCCTGGAGGTAGATCATCACAGTGATACGCATGTTTCATACCGGCGGTTGAACCTCAGATGCGATGGAGTCTAGTTCTGCTCTGTGTGGCTGTCAAGCCTTATTGGTCCAACTTTCTTCGGTTCATTCCAGAAGAAACATATGCTACACTCACTCTGCGGCAGCAGTCCTAGAGCATCGGTCGCCTCGCTGTCTCCAATCGCTTCGTTCTGGCAGCACCCAGTTTGCTAAGATGACGGCGCGATGCGTGATCGGAAAAGTTCGCCCCAGACTTTGCAACAAAGTTTGCCCCAGAGTTCGTCAAAGAAAGAACGGCCCTCGATGAGTCCCGCGGATCGAATATCCCGGCTAAGTCCTCGAAGACGAGAGATCATCCGGCCCGCTCTGGAAGACCCCCGGCGCTTCGTCCTCCTCAGTGTCCGGGATATGGCCAGGGAACTGGGCACCGATCCGGCGACAACCGTCCGGATTGCCCGCGGGCTTGGCTTCGAGAGCTACAAGGACTTTCAGTATTATCTGCACGAACTTTCCGTGGTTCGGGCGACCTCGCTCGATACCATGCAATCGAGTTCTTCTCCCGATTCCAGCGTGAACTCGGCCATGCAGGCTTGTCTGAATCAGGAACTAAAAAACTTCCGCGCTCTGTATGGCGGCCTGGATCTCAACTCTCTCGAGAAAGTGGCGCGCCGGCTCTGGAAGGCTCGGCGGATTCTGCTCCTCGGCGGAGATGCCGCCACCAGCCTCGTCACCTATCTCCATTACCACTTCAACATTCTCTCCTTGCCTGTGTTTACCGCTACCGCCCCAGGCACGGCCGTACATTTGGTACGGGGCCTTGGAGGCGACGATGTCGTCGTGGCCATCAGTTTTCGTCGCGGCCTTCGCATGACCATTGAGGCCATCCAGCAGGCGCGCAAACAACATGCTTATTGCATTGGCATCACCGACACCTACATCTCGCCGGTCGCCCGCTTCTGCGATGAATTTTTCCTGGCTCCAGTCGATACCAATTCGTTTGGCGTCTCATATTCCGCGCCTTTGTGCTTACTCAACGTTCTTCTGGTCGCGCTCGCCGAGGTTCAACGAGGCAAGACCCTGCATCTCATGAAAAAAGTGGCTGAGGAGCAGCGTCACGGTTTCCGCTTTTTCGAAGGATGAGACTCACCGTCTTCCCTTCCTTGTTCCACCTTATGCCCCTGCGCGAATCATCGAGTTCAGGAATCATCGAGTTCAGGAATCATCGAGTTCAGGAATCAAAGAGCTAAGGTTTATCGTCGGGAATTTTCAACCTCAGACGGTCCGTTAGGGGTCGACGACGCAAATGAAAATTGAATCTCGCACATCCGCCATCGTCATGACACTCCTCGCCCTCGCGTTGTCGACGCACATAGTCGCCCCTTGCGTGTGGGCCCAGACTTCAGCCTCCAGCGCGGACAATTCCGCCGGCTACGACGTGATCATCCGTAACGGACGCATCATCGATGGGTCGGGCAATCCATGGGTTTCAGGCGATATCGCGATCCGCGGCAATCGTATTGCGATCGTCGGCCATGTCGATCCCGAAGCGCATGCACGCCGCGTCATCGATGCCACCGGACTCGTGATCTCCCCCGGCTTCATCGATATGCTGGGGCAGTCCGAGATTGCCCTGCTCATCGACAATCGATCGCTCAGCAAGCTCTCGCAGGGCATCACCACCGAGATCACCGGTGAAGGCGGCTCCATCGCGCCCCAAAACAAAAACACTCTCGCCTCTCTTCAACCGGAACTGGAGCAGCAATTTCATCTCAAAATTGATTGGACCACGCTCGCCGGATACTTCGAGAGACTGGAGAAGAACGGCACGCCCCTGAACATCGGGACCTACGTCGGTGCGGGTCAGGTACGGGAAGCCGTAATCGGCGACGAGGACCGCGCGCCCACTCCCGCGGAACTCGAGCAGATGAAATCGCTCGTCGCTGAAGCCATGCAGCAAGGCGCGTTCGGGCTCTCGACCGCCCTCATCTATCCGCCCGGTCACTACGCGAAAACCGAAGAACTGATCGAGCTTGCCAAGGTTGCCGGGCAATATGGCGGCATCTATGCGACCCACATGCGCAGCGAAGGACAAACCGAAGTAGCTGCCATCAATGAGGCGCTGCGCATCGGCCGTGAAGGTCACCTCCCCGTCGAGATTTTTCACCTGAAAGTTGTCGGCAAAGCGCGCTGGGGCTCGATGCCGAAAGTCGTCGGGATGATCCAATCCGCCCGCGATTCCGGGCAGGACGTCTCGGCGGATATGTATCCCTACGTTGCAGGCGGAACCGCCCTCGCATCGAGCCTTCCCCCGTGGGTGGCGGATGGCGGCACGGAGAAACTTCTCCAGCGTCTGCACGATCCAGCCCTCCGCGAAAAAATAAAAAAAGAAATGGCGACCGAACATCCCACCTGGGAGAATCTCTACCTCGGGAGCGGCGGCGCGAGCGGCGTTCTGATTTCCGGAATCGTCAACCCAGACCTGAAAAAGTATGACGGTCAGACGCTGGCGCAAGTCGCCGCCACGCAAGAGAAAGCCCCACTCGACGCCCTCTTTGACCTCGTGATCGACGACAAGGCGCGCACCGGCGCGATCTATTTCATCGCCAATGAAGACGACCTCAAATTCGGATTGCAGCAACCCTGGACCAGTCTGTGCCTCGACGCCGATGAGCTTTCACTCGATGGGCCGCTCTTTGAGCCGCACACTCATCCACGCGCCTTCGGCTCCATGCCTCGCTTTCTCGGACATTACGCCCGCGATCAGCATCTTCTTCCCCTCGAACAAGGCATTCGCAAAATGACGTCGCTGCCCGCGCAGCGCGAACACCTCGTCGATCGCGGCCTTCTCAAAACTGGATTCTTTGCCGACATTACCGTCTTCGATCCGGCAACGATCCACGATCGCGCGACCTATCAAAACCCCGCGCAACTTTCAGAAGGAGTCAAGTATGTATTCGTCAACGGCCAACTCGAATACGAAGATGGGCGCCTGACCGGAAGAAAAGCCGGAGCCGTTCTGCACGGGCCAGGCTGGACAAAAAACTGACGGTCGCCCAATGTCGGCTTTCTGTTCATCGTCACGATCTTCCTATATCTCGGCATCTGGATGGCGACTGACCACGACAATCGGGCTGACGAGATCAAGAACTTTGCCTAAGAGCAAACTATCTATTGCGTTGACATCGCAAACAACTCCGTGACCATTGGCAAGGCTGGCTACGCGCTGGATAAGGAAGATTTCGACAAGGCATTCGATGGTTGCTTGGGCAGCGGTGGGGAGTTCAAGAACCTGACGTTTTGGGACAACTGGCTGGCGGAAAAATCCGACGTGCTCCAGTCCGCTTAGATCGGGGGCTTCGGACAACGTGGCTGCTTTTGCAGTACGTGATCTATTACGCAAAGCATGGTGAGCAGGTTTACTCTTTCCAGTACGTTTGCGGCTACGGCTTTGTTGTCACGCGCGGTTGTGATGTGCTAACGTTCACGACCTACCATGCGGCGTCTGATTGCGAGCTTCGTGATTTTCGTATTCGTTTGGATCCCTCTCGCGCCGCTTGCGTTTGGCATGAAAGCGGACGCGGGGGTGCCCGCGTGTTGTAGGCGAATCGGGAAGCATCATTGCATGATGGCGATGTCCCATACAGTCGCTCCGCCGGATCGAGGCACGAGCGTTCGAGCCCAGTTTCCTGATTGTCCGTATCGCTCGCACACAGCTACTCCCGCTGGATCCGCTCGACCCCAACGCTCTTCTCTTTCCGCGTTCCCGCCGCCTTCAGTCAATCTGGTCATGTCTGCCAGTTTCTCGATTGCCATGCTCGATCCGATTGCCTCAGATCGGCCACGCGGCCCTCCAGACTCCGCCCTCTAGACCAGTGCGGTTTGTGCGGTTGAATCCTCCGGAAAATTTGCGCGAAAGAGTGGCTTCGCGGCGGACTCACGCACGTACGCCGATTGCCGATTGGTAAGTTCCTGGCTTCGCATTGATGTGGGCATCGCTCTCGGTGAGGTTTTTCCTAGGCCGAGAAAACTGGGGATGAGAGATTTCGAAAATGGATAACGATTGAACCGACTAATCGCAAATTCGCTGCTCGTTGTATTCTGCGCTGCAGTTCTAGCGCCTCTCTCATAGTTTGCCCGGTCCTCGGATGTGCCTGCCTGTTGCCGGCGTAACGGCAAGCATCACTGCATGATGGCGATGTCAGCGGTGGCGGAGAAAAAAACATGCCAGATCGACGAGCAGTGCTGAAGGCACCAGGGGTGGCGGTTATTGCAGGATGGTGCAAAGCCTGCCTCTCGATCATTGAGGAGAGGCACATGAAGAATGCAATCGTTTTGACCTGTGTGTTGTTGATGGGCAGCATTGCTCGGGCTCAAGGAGACAGGGCACACGTGATAGGGGCCCGAGTGACTGCCAAAGAAACCGACGGCCAGATCCTGAGCTCGAAGCCTTGGCCGACTTTGCCTACTTTTGAGTCCATGGACGACTTCGGCCGCAACTACTTTCCCCGCGGGATCTATGAAGAAGCCCGCACGCAAAAGGAATTCGACCTTCTCGAAATCACCTACTCGAGCGACAGCCTGCCCGTGCGCGGACTGTTAATCAAGCCGAAAGCGCCGGGCACCGGAAAATGGCCAGCCATCATATTCAATCGAGGAGGCAACGGCGATCTCGGGCGTATCACGGATAATGGTCTGCTTTGCGGGGGCATGGCAAACACATCGTGCCTGGACGTCGCCGATCTGTACCTGTTCGCTAGGGCTGGTTTTGTGGTCATCGCCTCCGACTACCGCTACCAGGGCGCGACTGTGAAGCGCGACGAGTGGGGCGGAGTGGAAGTCGACGATGTTCTGAATCTCGTGCCGGCACTGAAGTCGCTCGACTTCGTGGACCCGGAGCGGCTGTACATGCTCGGTTTGTCGCGAGGCGGCACGATGGCTTATTTGGCGATCAAACGAGGAATTCACGTCAAGGCCGCGGCCGTCATCGGTGGAGTCTCAGACGTCAAAGCATGGGTAGACGCGAGGCCCGAGATGGGCCTGGTCAACGGGAATCAGTATATCGACGGCTTTGCCAAGATTTGGCCAGACTATGAGCACCGCGCCGAGGAACAGTATCGAGCGCGGTCAGCCATCTATTGGGCCGATCAGATCAACGTGCCTGTTCTCATCCTGCATAGCCGGACCGACAGAATGGTCCCAGCAACTCAAGCTCTCCGAATGGCAGAGGCACTTCAAGAAAAGGGCAAGGTGTATGCGCTCCACATTTACGATCGAGACGGCCATGCCTTACCGCAGAACCGCGACGACCGCGATCGCATGATCATCGATTGGTTCAACCGAGCTAGCCAGGGTGGCCAATAAGCACAGATTCTGGCGATGACTTTTGGCTTCAGGTTCGTACTGTTTTGCGGCGACATTTGCTATGCCAGCGCCTGGGCCGTGATCCGCAGAATGGCGGAACCCGAGGCTTTGACTTCACGATCTCAATCCGGAGAACCATCGAATGCAGGTGCCACTGTCAAATTCGTTTTGTGCGACCAGATGCGTGACGCCCGACCTGTTCGCAGCACCTCTTGTCTATATGGGGTATAAGCACGTACAGGAGGATTGGGCTCGGCAGCAAAGATCCCAGTTTTGCCGTCGCAGGCAATCAGAACTCGATAACCCAGACCCGGGAAGATGCTTGCGCAATAAACTTGCTGTCATCAACAATCAGAATCACATCGCTGTTCACAGGGTTCCTGTCCTCATCTCCGTTAGAGCACTCAGCTGACCACACTGAAAAGGGATATTTCCCGTGTTTTCTTGAAGGTCAAATGTCCGCGGAGCAGGGTGCCCGTTTCCACTTGTCCAAAATTTGAAATCTGAACACGGACGGACGAAGAGGCTCCGGAGACTCGGATTGTGTGCAGCCCCGATAAAGGAAGCGTAAACTGTTCCCGATGTGGGCCGGCCCCGAAAATTAGGGTTGCACGCTACGAGACAATCTAGCTGAGACAATCTAGCTGCTGATTTGCGGCGACTTAAGGGGACTCTCCCAAACCGGCAGAGGAGATCTTCGTTATGACCTCTGCAAGCGCGGCTTTAACTGGCTCCTACGACTACAGCGAAGTGGCGCGCTCGGTGTTGATAGCCATTTTCGCGTCCTACGCCGCTCTCGACCTTGCGGGACGCGTAACCGCCGCACGCGGCCGAGTCCGCCTGGCATGGTTGAGCGGTGGCGCTATTGCGATGGGCATCGGCATCTGGGCGATGCACGTCAAGGGGATGTTGGCCTTCCATCTGCCCGTACCCGTCGCGTATTACTGGCCGACAGTTCTGGTCGCAGTCTCGCTGGCCAGCTTCGCATCCGCGGTCGCACTTTATGTAACGAGCCGCCAGAAGATGGGCCGGATCGAAGCCATGACTGGCAGCATCGTTATGGCCGCCGGCATCGCGGGTTTGCACTACGTCATGATGGACGCTATGAGATTACCGGCCATCACCCAGTATTCCCCCTTTCTGGTGGCGTGTTCCATTTTGCTCGGCATTTTGTTTTCTCTAATTGCGCTGCTTTTGGCATTCGGCCTACGCGAGGAAACCAGATGGAGTGTTCCTCGAAGGCTGGGCAGCGCCACCGCGATGGGAGCCGCTGTCTCCGCGATGCATTATACCGGCATGGCCGCCGCAAGTTTCTTTCCCACCTCGCCGCCAGACCTTTCTCACGCCATGAGCGTATCCCCCATTGGCAGTTATGGAGTTGTTATTGTGACGTTGGTCCTACTCGTGGGCGCCACCGTTACATCGTCTGTAGACCGGCGCCAAAGTGAAGAGCACCTCCGGCGCGTGGTCGATACGATCCCCCAGCAGATCTGGAGCACTCCCTCCGACGGCCTACTGGATTTTTGCAATGCACAGTTCCGCGGCTACGTTGGCCTCGCGCTCGAAGAACTCCAAGACGAGGGTTGGCAGCCTATCGTCCATCCCGATGATCGGGAGCGGGTGGTGAAAGCCTGGCGCGAGTCGGTCACGAATGGCATGCCCTTTGAGCAGGAAGCGCGTCATCGCCGAGCTGACGGGCAGTATTGTTGCTTTCTGGTGCGTGGCGTGCCGCTGAGAGATCCTGAAGGACACATCGTCAGATGGTACGGTACGAGTACTGATATCGAGGACCGCAAGCGTGCTGAGGTCGAGCTCAAGGCAAGCGAAGCGAAGTATCGCGTCATTGTTGAGGCAGCCAGCGATGCCGTGATCAGCATGGATGAAAATGGCGGCATCCTGCTGGCTAACCCCGCCACGGCGAGAATCTTTGGTTATGATCCGGCCGAGTTGATCGGGAAACCCCTGACCATACTCATGCCGGAATTCATGCGAAAGCTGCACGAGGCTGTTCAGACGTTATTTGGCGACCGGCCAACGGCATCTCAACTGGCAAGGGACCGAAGTTACTGCCCTGCGCAAGAATGGGCAGGAGTTTCCGGTGGAGGTGTCTTTCGGAGAAATGATCAGTAACGGGCACAGGGTATTTACCGGCTTTATCCGCGATATTAGCGAAGAGAAGCGCGCCGAGGACCAGCTACATCAGGCACAGGAGGATCTAGCTCGCGTGACTCGCGTAGTTTTGATGGGAGAACTAGCTGCGACGATTGCTCACGAGCTCAACCAACCGCTTACGGCAATTGTCACCAACAGCCAGTTCTGCTTGCGCCGACTCGATGGTGCGACCTCGAACCTCGATGAACTACGCGCGGCGATTACGGCGATTGTAAATGACAGCACTCGCGCAGGCACCATCATTTCACGGATTCGTAGCTTGCTGATGAAGGGGTCTCCCGAGAGGAAAGAACTGGACATCAACCGGATTATTCAAGACGTAACTTTTTTCATGCACAAAGAGCTCAGGCGAAACCGTGTGTCTTTACGCGCCGATTTGGCGTCTGACCTGCCAACAGGTACTCGGCGACCCGGTGCTATTGCAACAGGTAGTGATTAACCTGATCATGAACGCGATTGAAGCAACGATCCCCTCCACGGGCGCCAGGCGCGAAATTCTCATCCGGTCGGCAAAGAACCGGGATGGTGTTTTGGTTCAGGTTCAAGATTCTGGACCAGGAATCGCGCCGGAGCTGTTGGACCGCATCTTCGAACCATTCTTTACCACGAAACCGAAAGGCATTGGAATGGGGCTCTCGATCAGCCATTCCATAATAGAGTCCCATGGGGGCCGGCTTGGAATCGGACCCAGCTCTCACGGGGCACTGTTCGAATTCACGCTACCAACCGATGACGCTGGAGTTTCATGAGCGGACCCGAGTCCATTGTTTTCGTTGTCGATGACGATCCTTCGGTTCGTAGTGCGATCGAGCGCCTCATCGGAACGGTAGGCTTGCAAGTGCAGCTGTTCGGATCCGCGCAGGAGTTTCTCGCAAGCAAGCGTTCGAACGTGCCTAGTTGCCTCGTCCTCGATATGAGGTTGTCGGGAATGAGCGGACTTGCTTTGCAGCGCCAGCTCGCAGAAGCCGATGTTCAGATCCCGATCATTTTCATCACTTCGCATCGCGACGTCCAGATGACGGTACGAGCTATGAAGGCGGGGGCCGTGGAGTTTCTCACCAAGCCCTTCCACGACCAAGATCTCTTGGACGCGATTCATCTAGCGATCGAGAAGGATCGGGCTAGACGTCAGCAGGATTCGGAAATTGCAGTGCTGCGGGAGCGGTTCCAGTCGTTGAGCCCCCGAGAGCGTGAGGTCGTCGTCATGGTCGTCTCAGGCATGCTCAACAAGCAGATCGCGGCCCAGATTGGAAGCGCAGAAAACACAGTAAAGGTTCATCGGAGCCGCGCAATGGAGAAGATGAAGGCAAACTCTCTGGCCGACTTGGTTAAGATGATTGAAAGACTCCAGGTTTCCGGCAAGGGCCCGTAAACCAAGGTATTACAGGCATCCTTCTAACGGTTACCACCTTGTTTCTAATCGAGGCACCGGGCTTGGTCTAGCGACTGTGTATGGAATTATCAGACAAAGCAACGGTTACATCTGGGTTTACAGCGAGGTTGGGAGAGGCACCACCTTCAAGGTCTACATACCTCGCGTCAATGAGAGTTTGAGTGAGGTTCAACCTGAAATCTCCGCTCCCCTACCCTTGGGTTCAGGAACGATTCTCTTGGTCGAGGACGAAGACTCTCTCAGAGAACTCAGCCATCGCCTGCTTGAAGGCATGGGGTACACGGTAATCCAGGCCGCGAATGGCGCAGACGCGATACGCATCGCCGGGCAATTAACTGGCCCCATCGACTTATTGATCACGGATGTAGTCATGCCTGGCATAAGTGGCCGAGAATTGGCGGAACTGCTGGTGGCCAACCGTTCGCAAATGAAGGTGTTGTATGTGTCGGGTCACACAGATGATGTGATCGTGCACCACGCAATACTTAAACCGGGTGTAGCTTTCCTGCAAAAGCCCTTCACCCGCGACGGTCTGGCCAAAAAGATACAAGAGGTGTTAGGAGCCGCGGACGGTGCAGATGGCAAGTGCCTGGGGGCATGCCAATGAGGGTCGACACGGAGATCGGCCTCAAGCTGCTGGACGCTCTATACACGCTGAGCGGAACTTCAAGAAAAGGCGGAGAGTTTGTCGCCTCGCTGATGAAAATCTGGACCTCGATCTGCTCCGCACCTCTCTTACCCTACTTGTAACTTGGACCAATTCGCGAGTAACTCTTGAGTGGTGGAAGCGAGGTGTTGCTTGATCAATGGGATGGCAGCTGATGCGTCGCGCGCGATGACCGCGTGTACGATGCGGTCGTGTTCCTGTGAGGGATGACGGTCGCCCGAGGAGTGGGAGGCCCAGAGCCGGCGGTAGCGGTAGTAGCGCTCGCTCAGCACCTCACAGAAGCCCAGTAATAAAGGAGAACCGCAAGCGGCCCGCAGCGCCAGGTGCAGCGCATCATTGGCGGCATTCCACTCGTCGCTGAAAGATCCTTCGGGGCCGAGGGGCGATAGGCGGGATAACTCATGATGCCGCGCCACAATGTTCGACTCCCACCGGACGTCGCCTTTTTCCATGGCCATGCGCACGGCGAGAGACTCTAGTTCGCAACGCACGTTGGTGATATCCAGAAGTTCCTCGGGAGAGACTGGAGCGACCCGGAAGCCTTTATTGTTCTCCAGCACGACCAGGTCTTCCGAAGCCAGCCTCATGAGAGCTTCGCGGAGCTGACTTACGCCCGCTTTGTAATCTTCACGAAGGGTGCGGAACAGAAGGCGCGTGCCTGGCTTTAGCTGGCAGCGGAGAATATCCGCGCGCAGTCTTCGAAAAAGTCCTGAAGTGCTGGCGTCCTGATGCTGGACTGCTCCGTTTGATGCGTCTCCCGTCGTCGGAATCATGAGCTAGTTTTCCACCACTGTATTTTCCACCATCTGCCACTCTTCCGAAAGTCTATCGCCAAGAAGCGCTGAAGGAGCCACATAGCAACCTCTATTTTTCGCATTGCCTACGTTCAACTTTATCCTTGACAGCTCCTACGACCGAGAGTATATCAATAATAGTTAAGTTTGTAGAATATTTTATAAATTATAGAATCTTTTGATCGGAATTGGAGAGCCTTATGTCTACCACCACTCACGAGGTACCTGTAGCGAGATTAACGAGGACTCCGGCGGAAGATGCCTATCGCCTTGACGGGAAAGTGGTAGTCGTGACGGGTGGGTGTGGTGGGATCGGCTCGGTCGTGAGCCAGGGATTGGCCGAACTGGGGGCAAAGATCGCGATCAGCGATTGGGAGGCGGCAAAAGCGGAAGCATTCAGCGAAACTCTGGAGGCACAAGGGTACGAGTCAGTCTCCGTGACGTTCGACGTTCTCTCCGTCGCCGACACGCAGCGCATGTTCGACGAAATCGTCGAGCACTATGGCAAGGTCGACATCCTGGTGAACTGCGTTGGAACGCAGCGAGAAGAAGCCGCCGAGTCGGTGACGGAAGAGGCGTTTGACAAGGTCTACACCGTAAACCTGAAAGGGGCCATGTTCCAGGCACAGGCGGCGGCGCGGCACATGATCCGCCAGGGTACGGGAGGCAAGCAGGTGCACATGGGATCGGTGCGGTCGGAACTGGCGTTGCGCGGGCGCGGGTACGCAGCCTACTGCGCGAGCAAAGGCGGGCTTGGAATCCTGTGCAAACAGTTGGCGGCGGAATGGGCGCCTTACCAGATCAACGTGAACGTAGTGGCGCCGACGTTTGTGCGCACTCCGCTAGTGGAATCGATGTTGTCGGATGCGGCGTTCTATAACGGGCTGGTGTCGCGGATTCCGCTGGGCCGATTGGCTTCGCCGAAAGACGTGATGAGCGCCATCGCGTTCCTGGTGTCTCCGGCGTCGGATTTTATTACGGGACAGAAGATTTTTCTCGATGGCGGGCTGACAGCCACCCAGTAGCTTTGCAGAATTTCCAGAGTAAGCAGCTAGGAGAGAAGGTGAGATATGCCGGCGAAGACAGTCGTACATGACCGCACGCAAGGTAAGACTAACAACAAACACAAAGAAGCTGCGACCAGCAACACCTACTTGAATTGGCTCGCGAACGAGACCAACACGACATGGTGGCACGATTCGGCGGATCCGAGAGAGCTGCAAATTGGACTAGAACGGGGCGCCACTGGTGTAACCACCAATCCGGTATTGGCGACTACGGCCATCAAAGCCAACCGCGAGTTATGGGCCGACGACATCAATAAGGTGCTGATGAAGAACCTGCCGACGGCGCAAAAAGCTGAGGCGTTGTTACGTATTGCGGTGGTCAAGACGGCGGAAAAGCTGGTTCCGATGTTCAAAGCCAGCGACGGCAAACTGGGCTATGTGTGCGGACAGGTCAGTCCCCTGCTGGTCGGCGACCGTGAGGGAATGCTCGCCATGGCGAAACGGTTGAATGCCTGGTCTCCTAATATCTGCGTGAAGTTGCCCGCTTCAAGCGCCGGTATTGACACGATTGAGCGATGCGCCGCGGAAGGCATCAGCACAAACGCGACGGTGAGCTTCACCCTCGCGCAACTTCTGGCGGTGGGCGAGCAAGCGCATCGAGGAGCAATTCGGGCGCGCGAACAGGGCATCACGCCGGCTAAAAGTTTTGCCACGATGATGATTGGCCGCCTGGACGATTACCTGCGCGAAGTGGCGCAAGATAATCAGGCCGTGGTCTCGGAAAGCGATATTCAGCAGGCGGGACTGGCCGTGGTGAAGCGCGCCTACTCGATATATAAGGAGCGCGGATACGAGACAACCTTGCTCGTGGCCGCTCTGCGCGGCACCAATCACCTTACCGAACTTGTAGGCGGAGATCTGGTTCTCTCCGTGCATCCCAGCGTTCAAGAAAAGGTTCTGTCCAAGGAGCTTTCGCGTGAGTGCGGGATCGATAAGGCGATTGGCGACGATGTGATTCAGAAATTGTGTGGGGTGCGCGAATTCGTTCGCGCCTATGAACCGGACGGCGTAACGCCGGCTGAGTTCATTACCTATGGAGTTACGCAGCGCACCATCAGCCAGTTTATAGAATTGGGTTGGAAGGGTTTGGAGAGTTATAAGTGAAATGCCGATTCCAGTCGAACTCCCGAAGCTAGGAAATACGGTTGAGGAGTGCATCATCGCAAAATGGATGAAGCACTCCGGCGACCATGTAGACGCCGGCGAAGTCGTATTAGAAGTGGAAACCGACAAGGCGATCCAGGAGGTTGCTTCGCCGGCGAGTGGCACGCTGCTGGCTGCGTTTTTCGACGAGGGAGCGTTAGTTCCGGTCTTCACAAATCTCTTTGTCATCGGCGAGCCAGGTGAAAGCGCCGAACCTTTCCGCCCTAAGTCGGCCGGTCTCCTTGAAACGGCAGAAACCGCAGCGCCAGCCGCATCGAGCGCGCTTTCCACGCCAGTAACGATTGGCTCCGATATCGACAGTGGCTCGCATGGCAGCTTCAGCCCACGCGCCCGGCGGTTCGCCGCGGAACACGATTTTCATCCCAAGTCGGTGAAGGGCTCCGGGCCCGGCGGCAGAGTGCTGGAAGAGGATCTGCGTAAACTTTATCTGAGTTCGCCCCGAGTCTCGGGCGCGGCTCGGAAACAGATGGATACAGGGCTTCGCGCTGTTGGCGAGGGCTCGGGAATTGGCGGAATGATACTCGCCGCCGATCTGGTCTCCGGCAATCTCCCGACCGGTTCTAACGCCGGTGCGAACGTGCCCGAGGTGAAGCTATCCAACATTCGCAACCGCATCGCGCAACGCATGCGCGAATCGATCGCTTCGACGGCACAATATACGTTGCATTCTTCGGCTGATGCCGGCGGCCTGTTGGCGCTGCGCGCGCGCATCAAGTCCTCCCCCGCTCTGCCGGATGCCAACATCAACGACATGGTGATGTATTGCACGGTCCAGGCGTTGTTGGCGGTCACCGATCTCAATGTGGAGTTCATTGACGGCAAGCTCCTGAAGCATTCGGAAGTGCATCTTGGAATGGCGGTCGATACTCCCCGCGGATTGATGGTTCCGGTCATACGAAACGCCCACCAGCTTTCGTTGCGCGAACTGGCAGAGCAGGCGAAGCAGCTATCGGCCAGGTGCGTGGCAGGCAACGTTTCGCCCGACGATCTCAGCGGAGCCACTTTTAGCGTGAGTAACCTTGGCGGGCTGGGAATCGAATCGTTTACTCCGATACTGAACCCGCCACAAGTCGCGATCCTTGGAGTGGATGCGATCCAGATCAAGCCGGTGCGAAGCGATGGCGTAGTGCAGTTTATCGATGCCATCGGCCTTTCGCTGACCTTGGACCACCAGATCGTCGACGGAGCTCCGGGCGCGCGCTTCCTGCTTGCGTTGAAGGACAAGATCGAAAAGGTCGAACTTATATGCGGGATCTAATTGTTATCGGCGGGGGGCCCGGCGGATATGAAGCTGCGGCTCACGCTGCCAGGATGGGTAAGAAGGTAACGCTCATCGAGAAGGACTCTTTGGGCGGAACCTGTCTCAACGTAGGCTGCATTCCCGCCAAGACTTTCTTACGGTCGTCAAAGCTCTTTCACGAATGTCAGCAGCCGGCATACGGAGTACGAGTTACTTCTCCACAGTTCGATATGCCGGCCGTAGTAGAACGCAAGAAGAAGATCGTATCGACCCTGACGCACGGAGTTGCCGGTATGCTGCGCCAGGCGGGCGTGGAGACGGCCAGCGGAGTCGCGAAGTTAGTTGCGCGTAATGCCGTCCAAGTAGGATACCAGCGAATTGAAGCGCTGAATATTTTGATTGCGACCGGTTCGCGGCCAGCCGTACCTCCAATTCCAGGCTTGGGCTCGGAGTCGGTGCTCGATTCGAACAGCATCTTCGACATGACGCACATCCCCGAGAAAGTCGCCATCATTGGCGGCGGCATTATTGGATTGGAGTTTGCGTGCTTCTTCCGCGAAATTGGCTCGTCCGTCGACGTATTCGAGATGCTGCCGAGGATTGCCGCTGGAACCGATGAAGAGATTGCCAGCCGGCTAATGAGAACGGTGGAGCGTCAAGGCGTCAAGTTTCATCTTTCGGCCAAAGTCCTGGAAGTCAGCGGCCAAACGGTGCATTACGCCCTCGACGAGAGCTCAAAAGAAAGCGGCGTTGCCGACTGCATTCTGAATGCGACCGGACGATCACCCGTAACCAATGGCTTGGGACTCGAAGAAGTGGGAGTCGATTACACCACCAAAGGGATTCGGACTGACGAATATGGCAAGACTAACGTGCCCGGTATCTGGGCGTGTGGCGATGTAACTGGTCGACGGATGCTGGCCCATGCCGCGACTCGTGAAGGCATCGTAGCTGTCAACAACATGTTCGGGAGAAAAGAGCGCATTCGCTATAACGGAATTCCTTCGGTCATCTATACGCATCCTGAGGTGGCAAGCGTTGGCAAGACGGAAGAAGAATTGGAGACGCTTGGAATCGAGTACCGGAAGTCGACCGTGCCCATGGCTGTGGCCGGCAGATTTCTGATTGAGAACGAGGGAGCCAGCGGTGTGGTGAAGGTACTTACCGGGACTAAGTATGGCGAGATCCTCGGAGTCCACGCGCTCGGGGACGGTTGCAGCGAGTTTATTTGCGCCGCCGCAATCATGATCGAAAACGAAATGTGCGCGGCATCGGCCGGTGCAATCGTCTTTCCTCACCCAACCGTTTCCGAAGCGCTGCGCGAGGCCGTTCTCGCGGTTCATTCGATGTCATAAAAGCGAAAGCAGCTGTTTACTCATGGAGTAAGAATGCCTAAGTCAATTAATATCGAGCCAGACAAAGCGTTTGCCGCCGGAGCGATTCATTTCTCCGATATTCCCGTGAACGCTTACCACAGGACTATTTCCGAAGAAAAGGAAGTCTATTCGTCCGATGAGTTCCTGGACATCTGGCAGCAGATGTGTGCGATCCGCGAATTCGAGACCATTCTGCATCAGCTCAAGACTACCGGCGCCTACAAGGGAGTCACTTATAACCACGCCGGTCCGGCACATCTTTCGATTGGGCAGGAGGCGGCAGCGGTTGGAATGGCGTTTTCGCTCACGCCTGACGATCATATTTTTGGGTCGCATCGAAGTCACGGTGAGATCCTGGCAAAAGCGTTTTCCGCGATCCGGCAAATGAAAGACGATCAACTTATGGCCATCATGGAGCAATATCGCGATGGCTGTGTGGTACGCCCCGTGGAGCAAGGCTACAAGGGCTCGGTCAAAGGTCTGGCGGCGCGCTTCTTCCTATATGGAGCTTATTGCGAGTTATTCGCACGCGAGGCTGGGTTCAACCGCGGCTTGGGGGGATCCATGCACGCCTTCTTTACACCTTTTGGGATCTATCCGAACAACGCAATCGTCGGCGGGTCCGGCTCAATCGCGCCAGGCGCCGCACTATACAAGCGCGTAAATCGTAAGCGGGGCATCGTAGTGGCCAACATTGGCGATGCTTCATTTGCCTGCGGCCCGGTTTGGGAAGGCATTACGTTCTCCGCCATGGATCAATATCGCACCCTATGGGATCCGTCGCTGGGCGGGGGGTTGCCGATCATCTTCCACTGTATGAACAATTTTTACGGCATGGGAGGCCAGCCCTTTGGCGAGACCATGGGCATGCAGTTCATCGCGCGCATCGGCGCGGGAGTGAACCCGGAACAGATGCATGCCGAACGCATTAACGGATACGACCCACTAGCCGTCATTGACGCTTTTCGCCGTAAGAAGACGATCCTTGAACGGGGCGAAGGGCCGGCATTGCTTGACACAGTTACTTATCGCTTCAGCGGACACTCTCCCTCCGACGCCTCTAGTTATCGATCGAAAGAGGAGCTTGAGCATTGGCAGAAGATGGATTCTATTCCGGCGTTCCGCGCGAAACTGGCCGCGAGCAGGCTCTTTACGGAAAGCAAATTGGATGCAGAGAGGCAATCGATAGAGTCCACCGTTTTTGAAATGTTCAAGATGGCTTCCGATCTCGGCGTGAGCCCGCGTGTCGCCATGGATTCCGAGGTGGTCGCGTCGCTCATGTTCTCGAACCAACACGTCGACAAGTTCGCCGACCGTGAAGCGGAACTGCTACCGAACATTGAGAAAAGCCCACGAGTGCAGCAGATTCGTGGAAAAGTACGAACCGCGGTTGTCGACGGCAAGCCCGTGCCGAAAATGAAGATGTTCAATGTGCGCGACGCCATCTTCGAAGCCATCTTGCATCGCTTCACCGTCGACCCCACACTCGTTGCCTTCGGCGAAGAGAACCGCGATTGGGGCGGATCGTTCGCGGTGTATCGCGGCCTGACGGAGTGCCTGCCTTATCATCGGCTGTTCAATTCGCCGATTTCCGAAGCTGCCATCGTGGGCGCAGCGGTGGGCTATGCCATGGAAGGCGGCCGCGCCATCGTCGAACTGATGTACGCCGATTTTGTGGGGCGAGCCGGCGATGAACTTTTCAACCAACTCTCGAAGTGGCAATCGATGTCGGCCGGACAGCTTCGTATGCCCGTGGTCGTGCGTATCTCAGTCGGTGCGAAGTATGGAGCGCAACACTCCCAGGACTGGACGGCTCTTCTGCATCACATTCCCGGCCTGAAGGTCGTCTATCCGGTTACGCCGTATGACGCGAAGGGTATGATGAATGCCGCCCTCTCAGGCACGGACCCGGTAATCTTCTTGGAAAGCCAGAAGATCTACGATTTCGGCGAAACCTTCGAGCCGAAGGGCGTTCCGGAAAGCTATTACGAGATCGACCTATCCGAACCGTCCATCAAAAAAACGGGCAAGGAACTGACCATCCTGACCTTGGGACCGACGCTGTACCCGGCCATCGCCGCGGCCGACGAATTGAAGACGAAGTTCGGGCTTGAGGCGGAGATTATCGATCTACGATCGGCGAATCCGCTGAACCTGGAGACTGTGATCGAGTCCGTTAAGAAGACCGGCAAAGTCCTTCTAAGTTGTGATGCGGTGGAGCGTGGATGCGCGATGCAGGACGTGGCCGCAAACCTGTCGCGGCTCTGCTTCGATGACCTCGACGCGCCTCCTGTCGTCGTGGGATCGAGGAACTGGATCACCCCTGCCGCGGAACTGGAGAAGATGTTCTTCCCCCAACCGCAATGGTTACTCGACGCGATCCACGAAAACATTCTGCCATTAAAGGGTTATGTACCGTGCGGCAATCGAACCAATGGCGAGCTAACGCGGCGTTTGCGGCTAGGAGTGTAAGTCGCCCTGAGGGACGCGAATATTGCAGGTAGGATTCGAGCGCCAGCACCGGCGGAATGCATGGGACCGTCGGGACACTGCTAAGTAGCTACTAAGATCTGATGCTGGGTAGCGGAGGATTTCTCTCACCCGCGAACTTGCGATGATGCCAGTTCGGATAAGGCTCCGGAGTCGCGCTCACGGCATCGAGCCGCGTCATCTCTTGTGCGGTCAGCGTCCATTGTGCGGCGCCTAGGTTGTCGCGAAGTTGCTGCTCATTGCGGGCGCCAATCAGAACGGTGGAGACACAGGGCTTGCTCATCACCCAGTTGAGGGCAACCTGAGCGGCCGACACATTCCGCTCGCGAGCAACTTCCAGCAACACACCCACGATCCGGTATAGGCGATTTTCATCAATGGTGCCGGGGGCTTCGAGGCTGGCAAGCCGCGTCTCAGTCGGGCGGGCGTCCCGTCGAAACTTACCGGTGAGTAGCCCATATCCCAGAGGACTCCACGCCATCACGCCAACCCCCTGATCCAATCCCATGGGAATTAATTCATGCTCGGCGTCGCGCGCGAGAAGCGAGTAATTAATCTCCTGACTGACATATCGGGCATAGCCACAGCGTTCGGAGATGGCAAGCGCCTGCATGACGTGCCACGCCGAGAAATTTGAACTGCCGATATAGCGCACTTTTCCCTGAGTAACTAAGTCGTCAAACGCCCGCATGGTCTCTTCTGCCGGTACCAGGGCGTCGGGGTCGTGTGCCATGTAAAGATCGAGGTAATCGGTCTGTAGGCGTCGCAGGCTATCTTCACAGGCTTGCAGAAGGTGCTTCCGTGAGAGCCCGACGTCATGAACGCCGGGCCCAACACGCATGAATCCCTTGCTTGCCAGCACAACTTTGTCACGGCGGCCCTTCAATACCTGGCCGAGCACTTCTTCCGCGGCTCCAAACGAATAGAGATCCGCGGTGTCGATCAGGTTCACGCCGGATTCGAGACAGATATCGAGCAACCGGCTGGCCTCTTCCGCTTGGATGTTACCCATCTGCGCGAAGCGGTCCTTACCGCCGACTGTCATTGTCCCAAACCCGAGCACCGAAACGGTCAGGCCACTTTTCCCAAGTTGTCGCTGCTCCAACCTTTGCTCCTTACTTGGCTGCTCTGTGTTGTTCTTATCGCTTTGCCTTAGTCACGCACTTCCCGGGGGAACAAAATCGCCACATTGAACCATCCGAGAATCGCTCCGAACCAGCCCATGCCGATCGCCCAGAGCGCGGCGACGAACGTTGCCGACTGCGGATGAGCTGCCACAAGCGCCAGTTTTGGAGTACTGCCGGTGAAGATCACCGCCAGCGTCATGGACATGCCGTTGAAGTAGGCGAGCGAGCCGACCTGGAACGTCTTAAAGAACTTCATACAATAGACCATGATAGAAACGCCGATAAAGAAAGCAACCTGCACCGCCAGGTCGCCCTGGGCAAAGAGCTTAGGCAGACCACTAAAAGGAGTGATAAGCCAAACCATGAAGCCGGTCCAGATAGACGAGGCCGCGAAGGCTGGGAAGATAATTTTGAGAGCCGCTGGTTTCGCTCCTAACGCGAAATACTCGGCCCACGCGATGAAGCTGATCCACAGAGAGAAGTTGTACTTTCCAAGGTACGTTCCGAAAGGCAACGAAATGGCCACCGTGATCGCAACGGCCAACCACAATGGAATCGTTTCCTTCATGACGGGTTCTTTCTTCGGCTTTGCCGGCGCGGGTGCTTTTTGAACCTCCGGTTCCGTTAGTGTTGCACTCATTGCAGTTCTCCTTAGGAAGATAATGAATTTACTTATGGCAACATTGGCGGAGCGGCGCGCGTTGGGGACCGTGGCCGCTCCGCTTGAAGCGTCAACCGAGGATCTTTACGGTGCCGGTCGTACCATCGACCCGCAGACGATCGCCGGTCTTGATCTGCTGCGTGGCTTCAATCGTTCCCACAACCGCGGGAATGTTGAATTCGCGCGAGACCACGGCCGGATGCGAGAGCGCGCCGCCGGAATCGGTGACCAGACCCGCGATCTTCGTGAAGAGCACGACCCATGCGGGATTGGTCATGATGCAGACCAGGATTTCGCCTTTCTTCACTTCGTCGAATTGTGCCGGCGAAGTAACGACGCGGGCGATGCCTTCGATTACGCCCTGCGAAACTCCGAGACCTTTCAGAGTTCCCTTAGGCAGATTGGCCCGCTCCGCCTGCTTGAGATAGACGTCTGGCCAGCCCCATAGACCCTGCTTATACGGCTCTTCATAAAGCGACCAATGGTCGATGGTGCCGACCCACAGACGAGGCTGGTGTTTAAACGCCTCTTCGCGAACGGCGCGGCGCTCTTTGACGACCGCCTTCGCGTCGATGAATTTGAAGTTGGCGCTGAGCTTACGGGTCTCGTCATAAGTCAGGTACATGATGTCGTCGGCCTGATTCAACACTCCGGCTTTCGCCAGCTTGCGGCCAATCGCCATGAGCACCAGACGTGCCCGAGCAAACGTGCCCTGATCCATATAGAAATGATGATCCGGGGTAAGCGGCGTCATCTTCAGAGCCAGGTCAAGCGAGTTTTTGAGGGTCTCGCGGTCAGCCGCCGAGCGGGTCTTCGGAAACAACGACCACATTTCTTCGATAGCCTTGGCGCGATTCTCTCGCAGACGCTGCACATCTTTGGGATAGTTGTAATCGCTTTCGACATAGCCCTTCAGAGCGATGACGATTGGCGTCGGATTCTCCCGCCATGTTTCCGCGAGGAATTCATGCGTGTACATCGATTTGACGCCGTATTCGAACTTGTAGGCGTCAATCTTCTTGACGATCTCCTTGCCCTCCGCGGTCTTCGCCAGTTCGGGAAGAACTTCGGGCGCCGGCTTCTTGAAGGTCGCAGTGAGGGCCGGACTGGCTTTGATCGCCTCTTTGATCTTCCAAAGTTCGTTGATCGAATCCCAGTTGCGGTCTTCATCGGAGACGAGAATGCGACCAATCAGCTCGTCGTGACCTTTGCCGATGAACTCAGCAACATGACCGGTGAAGGTGATCGTACTCTGGAACTGCGCGAGGTTAAGCACCCAGTGCAGGTTGAAATGGCGTTGCAGAATGTCGACCATGTCTTCGAGCAGGATCATGACTTCCGGCAGAGAAGCGTTCTCCGTGTCAAAGCTGTCGAGATACTCGAAGTTGCGGAGAATCTCGGGAAGCAGACGATTCTTCCACCACCCAAGGAACTTATCCGCATAGATCGGCATAACCATGCTGTAGTAAGGAGCGATGTCGGCAGCGTCCTTGGCTTCGCGCGGGACGACGGCGGTCAGCACATACTGATCCACTTTTTTGGCGACCCAATCGAGTCCGAACGGGGCTCCAAAACGGCGATACATATAGTTGCAGGTAACCCACCATCCGCCTAAGTCGAAGTACATAGGGGAAACCGGTTGGGGCTGATGAAGGTCGTCGAACCAGAAATGTAGTTTTTTCTCGGCTTCGTCCTTCCATTCGATGGGGTGCGACGCATCGCCCAGATACTGATCGATAACGTCGGATTTCACTTCTACTGTCGGTTCTTCTAGTACTGTAGGCGCCATAAGAGATATCCTTTCGTTATAACTGCCACGATTTGGTAGTGCGTTTTCGAATGCTTCACACGCAACACATGCCGCGCTCGTTCTTGTGGCAGACGGACGCAGCGGACCCGGCAAACCCGGCATTGCGAGCAGCCACCGCCACGCTGTCTTGCCCTTACTTACTCGTACCACTGACTTCCGGAAAATCGATATCTTCGAACATCTTGTAGTTCTCGAGATCCGTGGCGGGCGCAAAAAAGCAGATCGCCTTCATCACGATGTCACTCGTGTTGTGCAACATGTGCACGGCCGCCTTCGGGAAAACCACAATCGACCCGGGCTCGACGGGAGCAACGTCGCCGGCAACCAACACGCGCCCGGAGCCGCTGAGAATGTAAACCACCTCTTCGCCTTTGGGATGACTGTGCGCGGGCCGGGCCATTTCGCCCGGTGGGACATGAATCATGCAGACGGAACAGTTGCTCGCCGGCAACTGGTTATTTCCGACCAACCAGCTCAACTTACGTCCGGGCAGTTCGATGACCGGCGCTTGGCTTTCGTGAAGTACAGCTACGCTCATGACTGCTCCTCGCTGAGTTCAATCGCGCTGGGGTTTGGGCCCGTCGCACAGTTCTTTCGTGATAGTTTCCGCAATTTGATATGGCGACAGCCCGAAGGCGGCCGTAAGCTGCTCGTACGTTCCGGAGTGTATGAACTGCGGCCGGCCATTGTTATCCAGCGTATTAATAGCTAGAACGCGACTGAGGTCCGCGGGTTGCTTTTTGCGGCGGTACACCGCTTTCAGGAAGTTTTGCCATAGGTAGCCGTTGTTCTGCTCCGCGAAGACGAGCAACTTGCCGGAATCGAACAGGCGCAACATCGCACCTTCATCGACCGAAGGCATGTCCACCACGCCGATGCTAAGGCCGGCATCGGCGCACTTAGTCGCGGCGGCGAGAGCCTCGTGAACGCCGCGGCCACTACTCACAATGACGGCTTGATTGTCGGCGGACTCGCGCAGGGTGTAAGCCTTGCCAAAGTCGAACTCGAAGTTACCGGGATAGAGGACGGTGGATCCTGCGCGCATAATGCGGACATAGAGGAGTCCGCGATTACCCCCCATGATCCAACTCATAATCGACAACAACTGCCGCGGGCAGGAGACGTCAACGATCTTCAAATGCGCCATGGCATCGAAGGTCAAATTGTCGTCATTGCCCATGTGGGTCGCGCCGTTTGTCCGGGTCTCGAAATTTGGAGCAGTGGCGAGAATCGTAAGGTCGAGCCCGTGGCCCTCTGTGAGCCAGCCGTCTTTTGCGCACATCGATTCCACGCGCTCCTGGTAACCCACGGCGATTCGACGCAGGACTTTCCAATCGACAAAGGGACAGAAGGTGCTGACCCACACGTTATGACCCAGGGCTGCGAAGGCCTCGCCAATATTCATCATGTTGGCTTCGGCAACCCCCGTGTTCAGGGCGCGGTTCTGGTCGACCGCTCCCACGCCGCTTTGCAGGCCGCTCGTAGAACTAAGATCGGCGTCAATCGACACCACCAACGGATCGCGGGCAAATATCTTCATGGCCGCGGTAACGATATCGCTGGCCGCATATTCCTTTGCCGGATCAATCTGCGGCAGAAGGCTGGCGTTGTACTTAACGCGCTTGTCGCGCGGAGGAACAGGCTTTGTAAGTACCGGCCCGATTACATCCGTGGCAGAGATCCGCCCGAGATTGTCTTTCGCTACATCGAGGTGCATCTGACGCGCGATGTCCATGAGGACCGCTTGCACTTGCTCGCCATCAGGAAACTCGCCGAGCCGGTTGAAGTAGCGCGCAAAGTCTTCCACTCGCTTTTCGCGGGAATAAGCTTGCTGAGCCAGTTCCTGCTCCATTAATTTATTATTGATCGTGACCTTGTGCTTGTTGAGAAAATCGGAAAATCCGCCTTGGCCTTTGTTGCTACAGCACACGATTGCGGTGGGCTTGCCATTGCGCGGAGCATCGCGAAACGCTTCGAGCGCGGTATAGACGCCTTCATAGTCGGTCGCATCCACGGAGGTCGCCCGCCATCCAAACGATGAAAACACGGACTCCAGGTCCGGCATCGGAAACACCATGCGGTCCGGCGTGTCGAGTTGGCCGTTGTTGCGGTCGATCAGGACGCACAGATTGTCGAGCCGTTTCTGGGCGGCATACATGACCGTCTCCCAGATCGGGCCTTCCTGGAGTTCACCATCGCCAACGATGCAGAATGAATTGAATCGCGGGGCGCTGCGGCCGGCGATCGCGAAGCCCTGAGCGACAGCGAAGCCTTGCCCCATCGGACCGGTGGAGATGTGAACGCCGGGCAACAACGGACCCGGATGACCATTCAGGATGCTTTCGTAAGACCGGGAATTTTTAAGAAGTGAACGGTCGAAATATCCAAGATCGGCATAAATGGATGCCACAGTCGCAACCGCGTGCCCCTTACTAAGTATGAAACGATCCTGTCCAGGTGAAGTGGGATCGGCTATATCGATCTCGATAAAACCGCCGTAGAAAAGATTGACGAGAGGGATGGTTGCCGAGAAAGCTCCTCCGGAATGGAGCCCTTTGTCGACTGCGTCCCGGCATTGCTCCAGAGTCAGAATCCGTATATCAGAATCTTTTATCGCCAGCAGCTTGAGGATCCCCTGCCTGACCAGCGGAGCCTTTCGGGCCAGACAGTCGTGGCGAGCGATTGCGTTATGAGGAGTAACTGCGCTATTGATTTGAGTCATCTTTCCTTCTTCGAACACGCAGCCAAAAACGCGTTCTTATCTATGTCGTCGGACCTTCCCAGCCCGACGACATATCCAGCCCGTCTTCCGGCCACCACGACTGCACAAAGGCAAACGATCAGTACCGGCTAAAAGATGTACTTAATCATCGCTTCCGGCATTACGCGTTTGTATCTCTGATCCGGAAACCCGTTGACTGCGGCAATCGGATCATGTTCGTAGTTTTCAACTTCAATCCTCGTTCCCAGTTGAATCCGAGGATATTTGGGGGCTTCCCACAGGAAATCGGCTCTTTCAAATATTGAGGTCCCGTTGCCGCGAGTGCCATTGATGAGCGAAAGCAGATTGAAGTGAACGTGCTGCGATCCCAGCCGCAGAGGATTCGACAGCAACACCGAACGCCAAAGGTAGGTATTCTTTTTGTTGATGTTGTCCCAGCGCGCAAGGAATCCAGACTCGAACCACACAAAGCCCGGAACCTTGAAGTTAAGGGACGGTCCGAAGTTGCGTGTATAGAAGTGGTCTTGGTCGGGATAACTTTCGCGTTCGAAACGAGTAACAATACTGACGTCCGAAATGGGACCCAATGCCCACTTCTTATGGGTTATCTTGCCCAGGCTGAAATTTGGGTTAAGCACGACCAGACTCTGCCAGTTGTTATCGCTGCTAAAAGGAGTTCCGACATTGCGTCCCTGATAAACTTCGGCGTCGACGTAGATATCTCCAAAGCTGTGAAAACTGAAATGCTCGAACTGGAAAGTCAACAGGTCGTGGGTGCTCGATCCATATCCGAAGACCGCATCCGGTTTCGCCCGGCCAGTGTAAAACACTTCGACTTGGTTGATCGAGAAGACGCCTTCCGGCTTAGCCGGGGCGGGTTTGGTTTCTTGCGTCGCGCTGCCGCCGGCGCCGGCGTCGGCGTTTGACGAAACGGCCGGCTGCGCCGCATTAGTTGTCGTTGCGCTGTCGTCGGCTAAGAGAGCCGGCGAGATCCATAGCATTAAGAGAACTGCGAAAAATAATGCGCTACTCCTCCTCATAATTGTCTCCCTCTGTTGACGTCATCTTGGCGCGCCCAACGATGTCTCAGACCGCCTGGACGGGTATGAACACCAAGTCTCAGCACGTGCACAATAGCGCCGGACGCGACAAGCGAGTTAGGACGCAGTGGATTGTTCAAGGGTACTTTTTATGGATAAATCGGAAGAGTTCAAGTACGGAAGAGATAAATCGACTACGGACTTAGAATGCGCCCGTATTGACCGAGCGGGCCGCGTCCTTCGCCGGCATCTTGCGAAACTCTATAGGGCAGATGCCAGTATATTTTTTGAAGAAGCGGCTGAAATAGGAAGGGTCTTCAAAACTGAGGTGATAGGCGATCTCTGACGCGGACATGTCCGAATAACATAGAAGGCGCTTGGCCTCGAGGAGCAGACGTTCGCGGATAACCCGCCCGGCGGGCTTGCCAATCGTCTTCTTTGTAGTCTCGATCAGGTGGTTCGGAGTAACGTTCAGCAACTCGGCATAGTCGGCAACCGAAGCGATCGCAAGGAAGCTTCGTTCTACCAGTTGCAGAAACCTGGTTGTCAGCACGGCGGCAGATTGGTCTTTCTGGTTCGTTCCGGGAACATTTTCCGAAAGGCGCTTTGCCTCGACTAGCAACAACCGCAGATAAGCGTGGAGGGCAACGTCGTGGTCCGAAAGAGAAGCCTGGAATTCGCCTTCGAGTTTGCGGAAGAGATTCGTGAAGTCGCCGGCGCGTTCGTTCATGACGCTTAGCGCAGGCCCCGCGGATGCGGTCTGAGCGAACGGAAGATCGACCGGGAACGTGGAAATTTCCTCAGCGCGCCCGGCGAAGAACTCGTTTGTAAACATCAGCAGATAGCCGGCGAAGGGCGCAGTCAGCGTCCAGGAATGAACCTGGCCTGGCGCGATGAAAACGAGCATTGGAGGGTGAAGTTCGTAGAGTTTGAAGTCGACCGAGCACGTGCCCTGGCCTTCGCTGATCCAGAAGACTTCGTAAAGGTCGTGCCGGTGGGGAGCGTAAACATTGCCCTTGGCGGTGACGAAAGAGTCCTCAAAGCGCTCGATGGAAAAGCTACCCCATTTGCTTAACGGAACTAAGCTGTCGAGCCCGTAAACCGGAATCTCTTTGCCGTTGCCCATTGACCGCGACCGGGAACACCACTCGCTTCGCCTTCAAGCCTGGCCGAAGCTGTGCCCACAATGTAACTCTTTTTGCCGCCTCATCCGTTAGGACAATCTTGCGAATCTCAGGTACTTTTTGTGTGCAAAACCTGTTCCATCACCACCCGCCAGCCTTTATCGAGACAGAAGAGCCTGCTTCACCCCACAAGATTCCTGTTCGTATTTTATGCAAAGACCGAACATGCCGCCTGTGACAAGAATCACTCTACCCAGTGACTCAATTCCAGTCGACCCAACATCCGAGCCATGATATTGCCAAGCCTCCAAATTAGCGGTTGCCGGCACTGAAACCCGGATACGGCTTCAGCGGCACGAACGAGAGGATCTCGAGCATTCCAGCCTGCGCCATGGGGAGACTGCCTAACAACTGCCGGGCTTCCTGCTCGTCTGCCGCTTCCCACAGGATGCAGGCCCCGGGCATGTCGCCACGCGCCCAAAGTTGCCGAATTGCCCCCTCCGCATAGAGCGTTCGCGCCCGCTGCCATTCGGCAGGAGTCTTTTCCGCGAACTGTGCCTCTGTAAATACGTCCGATCTTCTACGAGATACGCTGAGAAACTGCATTCAATTCTCCTTTGGAATTGCGCTGCGGCGATCATGCCGGTAATCAGAGAACGCAGGCCTAAGACTCATACTCCGGGCCTCTGACCTGCGGACATCGTACGAGTGATATTGCAACTTCAGCAACAACACTCCGTCATTTTGAAAGGGCGATCATCGTGCCGTCCCAGGTATCGACCTTCCCCTGATGCTCCTCTTCTTCCGAAAACCAGGTTGAAGTAACGTTTCGGCTTTCGGTGTAAAAAATAAAGCCATCGCGTCCCATGCAGTGCAGGTCGCCGAAGAACGACTGCTTCTGTCCCGTGAAGCCGAAGATACCGACTGGCACCGGAATGCCGACGTTGATGCCGACCATACCACCATCCGTCTCCTTGGCAAACTTGCGCGCGTAGTAGCCGTTTTGGGTGTAGATGACGGAACCGTTGGCGAAGGGATTATCGTTCATAATCCGAATCCCTTCCTCGAAGTTCTCTACGCGCTTTACGCAAAGCACCGGCCCAAAGACTTCTTCGCGACCCACGGACATGGCCTCGGTAACTTTGTCGAGAATAGTCGGCCCAATGAAGAAGCCGCCCTTGCAATCCGAAGGCACGTTGGGCTTGCGGCCGTCCAGCACCAATTCGGCTCCCTCTCGAATTCCCTTCTCAATCCAATCGAGGACGAATTTCTGATGACCGGCATTCACGACCGGTCCCATGCCCGTTGACTTGTCATAGGCTGGCCCGAGTTTGATCTCAGCGGCTAGTTCCTGTAGCCGGGCTACGAGTTTATCGGCGATGGCGTTCTCCACGACTACCACTGGCAGCGCCATGCACCGTTCTCCGGCGCATCCACAAAAGGCGTTGATGATGCCCTGCGCGGTACGCTCCAGTTTGCAGTCGCGCAAAACCAGCGCATGATTCTTGGCTTCGGTCAGCGCCTGAACGCGCTTGCCATTGGCCGCCGCGGTGGCATAGATGTGTTTGCCGACGCTGGTCGAGCCCACAAACGTTACGCCCTTGATCACCGGGTGGCGCAGAAAGATCTCGGCTTCGTTGCGGCTGGTGGTGACCACATTGATCACGCCAGCCGGAAGACCGGCTTCCTGCCAGAGCTCGGTAATGCGCATGGCCGTCTGCGGACAGTAGCTGGCCGCTTTCAGCACCAGGCAGTTGCCGGTTGCGATGCAGATCGGGGCCATCCATCCTTGCGGAATCATGGCCGGGAAATTCCAGGGCGCGATGCCGGCAAAGACGCCGAGGGGATGGTTGTAGCGAGTAGTGTCATACCCGGGGGAGACGTTCATCAGAGCGTCGCCCTTCATGATGTGTGGCGCGCCTACGGCAAACTCGATAACTTCGACAACCTTGAGCACGTCGCCCATCGACTCGTCCCACTTCTTGCCATTCTCGGTGGCACAGATGCGGGTAAGTTCGTCGAGATTTTCTTCGACCAGCGTCTTCATCTTAAAGAGCACTTGCACGCGCTTTCCGACCGGTGTATTCGACCACGCGGGATAAGCTTTCTCAGCGGCCGCGATGGCAAGTTCAACTTCGTCCGCTGTGCACTGCGGCGCATACGCGATCACCGCGCCGGTGGAGGGGTTGTAACACGGCATGTACTTTGCGGTCTTCGATTCAATCCATTGACCACCAGCATGGAACTTGAGCCGCGGCGGCCTTTCGCCGCTGATTGGGTCTTTCTTGACCGTATCTTCCTCGAAGTAGTAGCGATTTTCAGTTGCAATGGCGGGCATATTAGTTTCCTTTCGGTTCGAATGTTTAAATATGGGCGGTGTGGTGGCAGATGGGATGCTGCGTTACGCCGCAATCTCAAGATTTCGCCCAAACGCTTTTAGCGGCTTGCCACTGTTTCCGGCAAGCTCTGTTTCTCGTTCACGCGCTTTTCCTGTATCGCGCGCCATATCCTTTCCGCGGTTAGCGGTAGATCGCGAATCGACACGCCCGCGGCTTGGTTGACCGCGGCACCAACCGCGGCGGCGATCGAGAGCAAGCCTCCCTCGCCTACGCCCTTCGATCCCATAGGGCCTGGACCGTCCCCGTTTTCGATGAGTACGGATTCCAATACCAGCGGAATGTCTTTGATCGTCGGAATGCGATAGTCGAGCGCTCCCAGATTCACAATGCGGCCGTGTTGGTCGTGAACCATGTGCTCCATGAGCGAGTGGCCCAGACCCATAATGGCGGAGCCTTCGTCCTGCGCCTCCACTTGCAGAGGGTTCAGCGCTTCGCCCACATCGCTCACGACCACGAGCTTGATCAAGCGCACGACGCCGGTTTCGGGATCGACTTCCAGTTCGGTGGCAACCGCATTGAATTCCCAGAAAGAGGGATGCGCGCCCAGGGGATGACCTTCGACCGGCGGGTTGCCATAGGTTCCCAAGCCGATGATCTCGCCGCGAGTTGGAAGACAAAGCTTCAACGCCTCGGCAAAAGTCATGTTACGGCCCGGAATCTTCACCACTCCAGCCTCGACCACGACCTCATCGGCGGAGATCTCAAGCTCATCGGCAAGCTGCTGCTGAAATTTCGATTTGAGGTCGCTACATGCGGACAAAATGGCATTGCCCATGAAAACAGTCGAGCGGCTGGCCGAGGTCGAGTTGTCGAAGGGCACAACGTTGGTGTCGCCCATGACGATGCGTATGCGATTGTTGGCTACGCCGAGTTCGTGAGAGGCGAGTTGCGTGTAAACAGTGCGCGCGCCCTGCCCCATATCCGATGTGCCAGAAAGGATCAGAACGCTGCCATCGAAAAGCAATCGGGCCATCGCCTGCGACGATGCGGCTGTGGAAGAACTCTTGACGCCCAGCGCCATGCCGCGGCCGCGATTTTTTGCCAATGGAGCATACCAGCCGATATGTTCGGCGGCCGAATCCATCACCTGATGCCAGTTCCCATCGCAAGGCGTTGTATTCGGAATGAACTCCTCCCGGTATTTCGGAAGATTTCGGCGGCGAATTTCCACGGGGTCGATGCCGAGCCGAGCCGCCGCTTCCGTGAGCTGAGACTCCACTCCCCAGGAACCTTGCGGGGTGCCGAAGCCGCGGAATGCGGTGCTCGGCGTGGTGTGCGACATGATCGCGCGAGCCCGGATTTTCACGCGCGGGCAGATATATGGGCCGCCGGCAACGAAACAACCCTTGCTCACCACCCGCGGAGCAACCGCGGCGTATGCGCCGATCAGGTAGTCGGTGGAGACTTCCTGGAAAGTGAGGCGCCCTTCGTTATCGAAGCCGGAGCGCACCTGCGCCCGGGCCGATGCGCGGCGCACATTCTGGAATGTCTCTTCCAGCGTCAGCAGCAACCGGACGGGCCGCTTGAATTTGAGAGCGAGGAACGTAAGCAGAGGCTCGTAGAGCGGCCATCCCTTGCCGCCGAAACCGCCGCCTGGATCGGGCGCGATGATGCGCACGCGAGAGAGCGGCCACTTAAATGTCGCCGCCACAACTTTTTGCAAAACGAAAGGATGCTGGTTGGGCGACCAGATGGTGACGCCGTCGTCATCGGGCGCAGCAATAAAAACATGCGGCTCGATGGCGAAGTGCGTCACCATCGGGAAGGAATACTCGTGTTCCAGGACAAAGGCCGACTTCGCTCCTTCGATATTGCCGTGCCCCAGATTCCATTCCTTGAAGATGTTGGTGTTGGCAAACTTGTCGCCGGGGCGCAGTTCGGGTTCGCGCACCAGCGGCATTTCAGGATTCAGCGCATCGTCGATGGAGAGCACGGCCGGCAGCTCTTCAAAATCGACTTTGACGGCATCGGCACCGGCTTGAGCCTCTTCTCTGGTTTCGGCGGCGACGACGGCCACCGGTTCGCCGAAGAACTTGGTTTCATTCACCGCCAGCAGCGGCCAGTCCATGATAGTCGGACCGAAACGCGGCACCGGCTGCGGTAAATCCGCGGTCGTAACGATGCCGCGAACACCTGCGACCTTTAGAGCATCGCTGATATCGATGGACTTGATGCGGGCGTGGCCGCAATTCAAATGGACTAGTTTGAGGTGGAGAACGTTTTCGAATTGCAAATCAGCGGCGTAGCGCTGCGTCCCTGTGACGCGTTCCACGCCACCCACTCGAAGAGGAGCATCGCCGCTGAGGCCGCCATTCTTCATGGGGTTGCCTCGGCGACAGCCAGCACGCCTTCGATGAAACGATAGTATCCGGCGCAGCGGCAGAGGTTTCCCGCCAATCCATGTTGCACTTCTTCGCGCGTCGGATGAGGATTCGTTTTCAGCAGGTACTTAGCGGAAAGAAGCATGCCCGGAATGCAGAATCCGCACTGCACCGCGCCTTTTTCAAGGAATGCCGTTTGCAGTGGATCGAGTCTTCCTTCCGATGCCAGACCTTCAATCGTCAATACTTCACCTTCATCGGCCTCGACCGCGAAAACCAGACACGCGTCCACGGCCCGGCCGTTCAATATAACCGTACAAGCGCCGCACTCGCCTTGCAGGCAGCATTCCTTGGTTCCGGTGAGCCCGAGTTGAATGCGCAATACGTCGAGCAAGGTGTGATGGGATAAGACCTTCACCGAGCGCACTTCACCATTGACCGTCACTCGAATCGAAATCGCTTCTCCCGCTGCGACGATCAAGACACCCTCTCCTGGGCGCGCAAATTGGCCACGGCTTCATCCAGAACGCGACGGCTCATCACTCGCAGCAAGGCGCCGCGGTAGACGTCGCTGGCGCGTACGTCCGAAATAGGAGTCGCCTTCGAGATCAGGCATTCCAGGATGGCGATCTTTTCCTCTTCCGGGCACTTGCTGTTCGCGAGCTTCCCGCTGTCGTCAATCGCCAGCAGCGGCTTCGGCCCCACGGCGCCATAGGCCAGACGCGTTTGGCCGAAGGCCTTTACCACGCAGGCCACGTTGACCGTCGCCAAATCGACCCCATAACGGCGAGTCGCCCGTGCGAACGCCGCTCCGTAAGGTTCCTTGGAAAATGGGAGATCGATCGACTCCACAAGTTCTCCGCGTTCCATGACACTCCGGCCCGGCCCGGTAAAGAACTGTTCGATTGGAACGCTGCGATGTCCGGCCGCGCCCACCAGATTGACGACCGCTCCATACACGAGCAAGGCGGGAGCGGTATCCGCGGCGGGAGAGGCGTTGCAGATGTTTCCGGCGAGGGTGGCGCGATTACGAATCTGCACCGAGCCCACTTCATGGGCCGCTTCCGCAAGAGCGGGAAAGCGGCTTCGCACATGCGCATCGGCAACCAAGTCGGACATCACGGCCTGCGCACCTATACGGAGGCAGTCGCCAGTTTCCCGGATGTCCGAGCGAAGAGCAGGTATTCTCTTCAGGTCAATCACGATGGCAGGAAGCACCCTGCCTGTGCGAAGCCGCACTACAACATCGGTACCACCGGCCAGTACAGTCGCGGCGGGGCCATACTCATCGAGCAATGCCAGCGCCTCGTTCAGGCTTTCTGGGCGCGCATATGCAAACGATTTCATGGCAATGGCCTCGCCGCCGTTTACTTCAACCGCGCGTGTGAGCCGTCACACCCGCGCTCACTGCCGAGTTCGTGGCCAACACATCTTCCAGTTGGTCGAAAAGAATCTGCGGGTTCTTCGCGCGAATCAGGAAATAGGGCCGCTCGGAGAATCGCTTGCAGAATGCCGCCCGCCGGGCCCGTCGAGAATCGCTGTCGAACAGAGGCATGACAATCCCAGGCGCAAGCAGCTCTTTTATGCCCAGATAGTCCATGAGCGAATGATAGGTCTGATAATTCCGTTCGAAGGGAATCATCTCAACTGTTTTCGGATCGAAATTGCCGTCGATCGATGGAATCACCACCAGATCGACATCGCTCGGTTCGTCGTAGTTGACGAAGTCGGGAGTTTTATCGAAGAACTTGGCGACGCCTTGATCCTGATTCAGCTTGTCGGCACGCTCCGTCCCCTTGGCCCTTTCGCGCAGGAAAACGCTCTTCGAGCCCATCACGGCCCAGCCGCGATCGTCGGTCACCGTGGTTTCGGTGGAGACAACCAGAGCCCCGCGCCGCGAGCCTTCGATTTGCGCCATGGATTTTCCGTGGTTCGATTCGCCCCCCAGAAACATGATGGTAAGGTCGCGGTAGCGGATGGCCGAAGCATGGAACGGATGAAGCCCAACGTCCTCCATCTTCATCGCCAGCATACTCACCAGAACCTTTTGCAACTCGCCCTGATGCCACTCTCCCGACAAAGTCAGCGTACCGTCTTCAAAAGTTATGTTCTTGGCATAAGTCTTATTTCTGGCAGCGCCACGCTGATACCAGACAATGTCAGGCTTGGGACGGCTGACGGTGGCCTCCACGGTAACATTAGCCAGGCGGTAGTTCAGGAACGTCATGGTCTCGAGCACATGATGGCACGGTTCCGATCCATGCACGTCGATGCGCAATCGCGCCGCTCCGGAAGACATCTCTTGTGAAAGCTGTAACATATGAGTCCCTCGATAGAGTTGGCTAGGGGGATCGGCAATCCCCGGTTGATTTGACTATCCGCCTCCGACTTTTGCGCGACGGGTTTGCAGGATATAGAGGCGTCCATTCTCGAATGCCCACTCGATATCCTGCGGATAGCGATAATGTTCCTCGATCATGCATGACGCCCGGCACAGCTCGCGGAGCTGCGACGAATTCAGCGTGGGGCGCTGCGCCTTCTCCTCAGAGTTCTTCACCCACTGGCGGCCCCCGCCTTCCGCCTGAATGCAGGTCTCAACCTTGTTCGCGATCTGCTTCTCCCGAACCGCCACGGAGTCAGCCAGACATTCGGGGCACGCTTTCGTCCCATAGTCGCGGCATTGCTTCCGTAACACGTAGAAGTCGCTCGAACATCTACCCGAAACGACCGTCTCGCCCAATCCCCAGTTCGATTCGACGACAATCTCGTCCTTGGAGCGGTTGATCGGGTTTACCGTGAACAACACACCCGCTATTTCCGAATTCACCATGAGCTGAATCGTAGGCGCGATGACGGCTTTGTTGTGTTCCAGCTTTTTCTGGATGCGAGTGAAGGCGGCGCGCGTCGACCAGACCGATGCCCAGCAGTCTTTCACTCTGGCCACGACGTTCGCTGCGCCAAGAACATAGTGGAACGTGTCCATCAGCCCCGGGAAAGACGAGATCGGCGAGTCCTTGATAGCGACCGACGAGCGAACGGCAACAAACGACTCGCCACCCTGACAGAGATCGCGGTAATTGCCGGTGATCTCGTCTTCGATCTCGCGGGGCATGGGCGCTCCCATGATCAGGTCGCGGATGTTCTGGGTTTTGGCCTCCAGATCCTGATAGTTCTCCGGATTGAGCGCGCCGGCAATGGCATCGATACGCTCGCGGAGGTCGTTTGCTTCCAGATGGTGATAGTAGGAGTTGCCCAGAACGCTGAAGCCGTCAGGCACATTGAGGCTCAGCTTCGAGAGTTCACCGAGATGGGCGGCTTTGCCTCCGCACTCCTCAAACATTTCTTTGCCAAGTTGGCTAAAGCGTTTTACGAACTTGCCTGAAGTTTCCTGCTCCAGAGCGGCCGAGTGGGGATTGGACACCCTTGTTTCCGTCATAGTTATTCCCTGGCTGCGGTCCCTTAGTACAGGCCGTCGTTATGGTCGCAATCGCGGATTACTTTTCGCGCTCGTGTTACCTGCGAATGAGCTCCGCGTTGCTGCATTATCGATATCTCGGAGCGTGCCCGGAGTGGTAGGACGCTGCCGGAGAATCGACGGTACTTTTTATGGATCGAGTTTTTTCTGCTGCCCGGTCAATCGCTTGAGCGGCGCGTTGCGGCTGCTCTCGGGCTCAATCCATGAAAAGTACCGAGTCCATTCCTTCGCCGTCCTAACCTCGTTCTCGGCCTTTCTCCTATGCTTTGGCTTCGCGATTCCGTTATCGCGGACGGTGCCGTTTTGTACACACTTTTACGCGAGCGCGATCGCTCTGCGGCGGCAACAAAAGTTCAGACTCTGGTTTTGGAGGACTTATGAGCATCGATTACACGGGCTTTCAATTGAAGGACAAAATCGCGATTGTTACCGGTCCATCGCAGGGCATCGGACGCGCCATCGCTCTCGGCTTCGCGCAGGGCGGAGCTCACCTGGTTCTGGCCGAGCATCCCGACCTGCATCAGGAAGCCCTTAAAGAAGTGAAGGCCGAAATTGAAGCCATGGGCCGCAAGGCCGTCATCGCTCTCACCGACGTCTCCAAGGTCGATCAGGTTCGCGCCATGGTTGATAAGGCCGTGAAGAGCTTCGGCCGCCTCGATATTCTCGTGAACAATGCCGGATGGACATGCAACGGCCCCGCCCTCGACGTAACCGAAGAAGACTATGACAAGACGGTCGATTCAACCGTAAAAGGCACGTTCTTCGCTTGCCAGGCCGCGGCTCGAGTCATGATCCCGCAAGGCGGTGGAAGAATCGTCAACATCGGATCGAATTTTGCCGTCTCCGCCTGGAAGGGCCGGGTCGTCTATTGCGGCGCCAAAGCCGACGTACACGAACTGTCTCGCGCCATGTCGCTGGAGTGGGCATCGCAGGGCGTGGTCGTAAATGTGGTCGCTCCCTGTATCACGGAGACCGCGTCGCGCAAGCCGATCATCGAACGCCCCGGATACAAAGAGTGGGTGACAACGGAAAAACTGCCCAGCGGCAGATGGAATCAGCCGGAAGATCTGGTAGGAGCAACACTGTTTCTGTGCAGCCCGATGGCGGCTCAGGTCGTCGGACATGTCCTGTTCGTAGATGGCGGTTGGACGATTCACTAGCATCACTGCTGGAGGGACGGGCGTCTCGGCCATCCAGCCGGGCGGGGACGCCAGGCGCTCTCCCAATTCCGGTTGTCCGAACCGGGAGGTTCCATGAAACGCAATCCCATCCTCGATTTCGAAATCGATAAGACGAAAATTCAATATGTCGGCCACGATCTCCAGCGTCCCGAGTGCATCCTCGCCGAGCCCGACGGCACGCTGTGGGCAGCCGATGCGCGCGGCGGCGTAGCCAAAATTAGTCCCGACGGCACGCAAGAGATCATCACGCAGAAGCACTCGGCAAACTTCGGCAAAGCGGCCGATGAAGCCACCCAATACCTGACGGGAACGCTGCCCAACGGCCTGGCCTTCGCGAGCAACGGCGACATCCTGATATCGAACTTCGGCACCGATTGTCTGGAAGTCATGACCCGCGACGGCCAAACTCGCGTGCTTGCCGACAGCATTGATGGAGAGCCCATCGGCAAAGTGAATTTTGTGCTCCGTGACTCTCAGAATCGAATCTGGATCACCGTCACCACGCGCATCAAGAATTGGATGCAGGCCCTGCGCACCGACCTGCCGGATGGTTACATTGCGCGCTACATCGACGGCAAGTTTCATATCGTCGCCGATGGCTTCCGCTTCACCAACGAGATCCGCTTCGACGCCAAAGAGGAGTGGATGTATGTTGTCGAGACCACGGGCGGTTGCGTGAGCCGGCTGCGGATCGATGCCAACGGAAAGCTTTATGGGCGCGAAGTCTTTGGCCCATCGAATCTCGGCAAAGGCGCGTGGCCTGACGGCATCGCCTTTGACAGCTACGGCAACCTCTGGGGAACGATGGTCTACTCCGACAAGCTCTTCGTGCTTACGCCGGAAGGCGAGTTGAAAATTCTGCTCGACGAAGGCGATCCGAACAAAGTAGCCGCGCTCGAGAAACAGTTCTTTGCCGGACACGTAACCGAAGATGTCCTGTTCGCAACCGGGCAAGGCATCGCTCCGTGGATGGCAAGCGTCACCTTCGGCGGCGCCGATCTGCGTACCGTCTACATCGGCGCGCTCAAAGAGAAGCGCATCCCGAGTTTCCGCGCTCCGGTCGCAGGCCTGCCCATGGTCCACTGGCGACAGGCCAAGCGCCACACCGCAGCGCGCATTCCAGTTGCACGTTAGAGGAGAGTTCCGCTTATGACAGTCGCTTCCCCGATCGCGCTAGAGCAAGTCACAGAAAATATATTCACGACGACGAAGATTCGCGGATGCAATCCGAGCATTGTCTTCACCAAAGAAGGATCGGTGTTCATCGACACCGCGCAATGGATCACGCCTCTTCTCGAGATGAAAGAGTTCGCCCTGGAGCGCGGCCCGATCCGTTATCTGATCAACACCGAAGCGCACATCGACCATATCTTCGGCAACCATTGGTTTGCCGGCGTCTGCCCGGTGATTGGCCATGAAAAGCTGCACGAAATTTTCTGGCTGGTCCCCGGAGATATGGACGCCTACGACTACAGCGTCGATGTCATCAAGCGGCAGGATCCCCAAGCTCTTCATCTGATGCCGGCGAAGAGCGACTACATTTTTAATCCTCCCTCGATCACCTTCAACAACCGCATGTCATTCAAGCTGGGCGACCATACCTTCAAACTCTATTTCACTCCGGGCCACTCCCCATCGCAGATCTGCGTGCATGTCCCCGAAGAGAAAACGGTATTTGTGGGCGACACGATCTTCGCCAACTGTCAGATGTGGCTGCACTCCGCCGATATCGACGCGCTTGTCGCCTCGCTGAAGTTCCTCGGAACCTTGGACGTCGATCACATCGTTCCCGGCCATGGCCCGGTCGTGACCAAAGACTATCTGAACGTGCAGATCGGATTTGTCTATGAGTGGATCGGCGCGGTGGCTGCCGGCATCGCCAAGGGATGGAGCCAGGATGAGTGTATCGAGCGGATTAACTTCAAGAGCCGTTTCCCGGTCGATATCGGGCAGGACGAATCGATGGATTACATCCAGAAAACAAATGTAATCAAGTGCTATAAGTACGTCACGGAAAGACGGGGCCAGTAACACCGCTGGACTAAGCTGAAAGAGTGCCAGGGAAAGAGTGCCGGGCGTCCCCGCCCGGCACATTCGAGCTTCATGGTTACACCGTAGCCAATTCCCTCTTCTTTGCCGCCGCGTGTTTGATCAATCCCAACAACACTTCAACCGTCTTATCGACAAACATCGGGTCATTGATATTGGCGTCGATTTCGATAATCTGGATACCGGGTTTCACCAGCTTTTTAATGGTGTTGAAACACGCCTGATTGGCTTCAACATCCCAGAACTCTCCACCAACACTGTCCAGCATCGAAACGCCCTTCAGCGGAATCAGGATGGCAACCTCTTCGGTGGTATGCGCATTCGCGGCGCGAGCGATGAGTTCGCCGATCTTTGTGTTCTCCTCGACGTTGGTGCGCATGAGCGTCACGTTCGGATTCCACTTGTAGAGCTTTCGCGACTTATATTTCTCGGGCATCGTCTCCACGCCCCAGAAATTCGCCATATCGACGCATCCCGGAACGATAATGGTGGGAATACCCTTGCGGGCCGCGGCCATCAAGCGATCGGGACCAGCCGACATCACGCCGCCAGCCACATAATCCGCTAATTCAGTAGTCGTGAAGTCGAAATTCGCATTCACCAGGCCATCGTCGATCAGCCCCTCCATCACCTTGCCGCCGGTGCCGGTGGCATGGAAAACGGGAACCTCGTAACCTTCTTTCTCCAGTATCTTCTTTGCGTGATCGACAGCTTTCGTCGTGTTGCCGAACATGCTGGCCGTGATAAATGGACGGCTGTCGTCAATCTTCGGCCGTTCTTCTTTTACCGCGCCGGCGATCGCGCCCGCGGCATTTGTATAGACAAGCCGGCTGATTCGATTCAATCCCGCCACATCTACAATCGAAGAAACCATCATGATGTCTTTCGTTCCCACATAGGCCGAAACATCTTCGCTCGCCACGGTGCTCACCATCAGCTTCGGAAAGCCGACCGGAAGCGCCCGCATTGCGGCCGAGGCGATCGAGGTTCCGCCACTACCGGCCATGCCCAGAATGCCGTTGATTTTTCCCTCGTCATACAGCTTTCTCGCTACCGAGGTCAGACCTTTGGTCATGGTCTCCATGCAGTAGTCTTTTTTCTGTTCCGCCTGCATGACTTTGAGATCTCCGCCGCCGGCTTTAGCGACTTCGCTGCGGGGAATATCGACAAAAATGCCGGTAGCTTGCCCGAGCACGCCAAAGTCAACCACCAACGTCTTTAGGCCCTGCTGCTCGATTAGTTGTTGAACAAATGCAAAGTCTTCGCCTTTCGTATCCATTGCACCCACAAGTAATACGGTTTTTGGCATAGCGATCCTTCCTGGTTCAGATATGAAGATCCGGTACCCATAAAGCTTCGATCAAGTTCTGACGTCTTCGATACACAACTGCATGACTCGCAGTAAGAGGCCTTACTCGGAACCTAAGCAGGACTTCTCTAAGCTTTCATCACCAGATGTCCACCCTCGAAGCTCGCCTGCGGAACGCAGGAGTACACGTCAACACGAGCGCAAAACAAAATTTCCTCCTGCAATCCAAGTTCAGCCATGATCTGGCCGCTATGGCTCTGGCCAAACGCGTCTTCTCGCGGCAGCGCGTCGCTCACCGCCTGCGCGATAAGTGCGCCGTCAAGGAGTTGAGCGTCGGGCATCAAGGCGTGCAGACGCTTAACGAACGCGCCCGCAAAATATGTGTCGTCGAGAATAGGCAATCCCTGCCGCCCCGCGCACGCGACAACCAGGCCGGGACCCACGCCAGCGCGCCTTCGTCCGTCGCCAAAGACTTTCTCGACCTCATCCAGTTCTACCGGAATGCCAGACTGAACAAGGCTGCCACCCAATAGCAGTTCGGCCGCCCGGGAGACACACGCGCTCAAGTTCAAAAAACTTCCGGCGAATATGATTCCACCCAGCGAGGTGAGCATCTTCACCAGTTTGGTGCCGTTGGAGGTGATATGGACGACGCTCCGGCCTTGAATCCGATCTCTCGCCTTGAGCAGGGCCAGCGGAGAGTTGTCGAAATCGAAACCCGGAATCGGCAAGGCTCCCTGTTCGCCCATCGCCAGCAGGTTGAATTCCCGCCGCAAAGCGCGCGCTTCTTCCACGTCGCCGGTTAGATAGATACTCTTCCCGCCCTCGGCGAGGAACGTGGCCATAACAGCGGTTGCCCGCAACGCATCCACGGCAATCCATATCTCAGGCCGCAGTTTTTTCGCGGAGGCATGATCAAGCGCAACATCGATCCACATGACAATCCAGTAAGATTTTCGGCAAACGGTAAAGGAGACGCACCCCAACGATGCGTCTCCGAAATTGACAATTAGTGCGCGACGGGAATGTTCGTGAAGGCTTCGACCTGCGCCTTAATCGCCCGTTCGGTTGGCAGCCTCTCCACGCTGGATGCGCCGAAGAAGCCCGCAATTCCCGGCATCATTTCGAGCGCCTTGTGGACATTCTCCGGTTCGTCGAATGGACCGCCGTGGCAGAGCACGATGATGTCGTTCCGCACTTCTTTGGCCGCTTTCATAATGGACTTCACGCGGTCGACCGCATCCCGCAATGTAAGGGCTACGCCCGCCCCGATGGTGCCCGCCGTCGTCAAGCCCACGTGCGCCACCAGCATGTCAGCGCCCGCATGAACCATATCGACTGCCTGCTTCTCGTCGAATACATACGGCGAGGTGAACAGGTCCATTTCATGGGCAATGCGTATCCATTCGATTTCCTTGTCGTAGCCCATGCCGGTGGCTTCAATATTCTTTCTGAAGTTGCCATCGATCAGGCCAACGGTTGGGAAGTTCTGCACGCCGCTGAATTGGTTGCGCTTCACTTCTTCCAGAAATACGTCGGGCAGGCGGAACGGGTCGGTGCCATTGATGCCCGCCAGGACTGGTACTTTCTTGACCACTGGAATTACTTCATATCCCATCTCCAGCACGATAGCGTTGGCATCGCCATAAGCGAGCAAGCCCGCCAGCGATCCCCGGCCAGCCATACGATATCGGCCGGAGTTATAAATGATAAGGAGATCGATTCCACCCGCTTCCGCCATCTTGGCGGAAATACCGGTACCCGCGCCGCCGCCGATAATGGGTTCACCGTGTTTGATTTTTGTGCGAAACCGCTTCAACATCTCTTCTCTCGGAACAGCCTTACTCATGGTTCAAACCTCCTATGTTCGATTGTTGAACCCGTAAAAATGCAAGAAACCACGTTGCCGAAATACACGCTAAGACATCGCTTCCCGGTGGACATCTTCCTTGGGTTGTCCCCCGATTGAATCGGGTTTGCGAACCTCGTAGCGAGTCCGATGAACGGCGAACCTTCGGCGATGGCATGGTATCGCGAAGCATGGCCGAGACCGTTAGGACGAGGAGTACGGAGTGGGGTACTTTTTATGGGTGCCCGCGGAAACGGGGTAATTCCTCTACCCCTGAAGAATGCCAAACGGGTGACCACCTGCATGCGACTAATGTCACGGGTGGAACTTCCGGCATAATTGTCGCTTAGGCGTTCGGGAGAAAGGCTTAACGAGGATTTTCAGAATCACGGACCTCGGAATCCACGCGGTCGACAAAAAGATACAGTCCCAGGCAGATCAAGAACATCACTCCAGAGAATATGGCTGCGGGAAGCGCACTTCGGCGATTTCCTGCGAGGAAAGATTCCAGAGCAGCGCTCAACAGCCAGATCTGTACGATCAGGAGAACGGCGATGAGAGACATCGCTCCGGCAATTGCTGTCAGGCCGCGATTTTGCGGAGGCAGGTCGTTTGAAGTTGGCATTTCGTTAACCTTTTACCGCAATAGCAACTAATTGTTCGCCTCGCGCTTCGAGAACAATACGCGGTAGAGGACGGGGCGGGGGCCCTTGCAGGACGGCCCCATCCTTGATCGAGAAGAAGCCTTTGTGGCACGGGCATTCAAGCCTGTTTTCCGCCTGGGAATAATAGACTGCGCAGGAAAGATGAGTGCATTTCTGACTGTAGCCTACGTATTCGTCCTCGGCGGTGCGAACCATGATGCAGTGGTCGTCTTTGGTTGGATAGCTGAAAAGCTTCACGCCCCCAACCGGGATCTCCCCGAGTTGAGCCACCGATTGTTGCGGGTAGACCGGAGCCTTGTAAAAAACGGAACGAATCAGAATCCAAATATTTCCCACGAACATGCCGAGGCTGGTCAGGACGAGGAATTTCGTGAGTTGCCGGCGCGTCACATAACGCTCGTCGGCCGTACGAACGGAGAACTCTTCTTTCCAAAGCGGCTCGCTCGTCCTTCCTCCGCTAGTATGCCGTCGCAACCAACTCATGGTTCTCCTCCCACATGTAATCCACGACATCGAGTGCGATAGCCTCACGTTCGGCTGGGGCCATCATGTACACCTTGGTCGTAATCTTCTGGCTGCCAAAATAGAAAATGTTGGATGGCTTTTCGCGGCGATGGGCGATCTCCTCGGGCCTGACATACGACAGTGCCTGACTCGGGCAGACGGTCGCGCACATCGGCCGCTTACCGATAGAAGTGCGGTCATAGCACATGTCGCACTTCATCATCTGCTGCTCGGGAATCATCATCTTCGGAATGCCGAAGGGGCAGGCCAACACGCAGTTGTTGCAGGCGATGCAGCGTGGCTTGAGCGAAGAGTGGACGATTCCATCCTCGCCCTTCTTGATGGCATCCGCGGGACAGACCTGAGCGCACGTAGGCTCGTCACAATGCCAGCATACGTATGCCGCAGAGCGGATACTCTCTTTCCGCTCTATGAAGTCGAAGTTGATCATCGACTTTCCGCGGTGGGTATCGCATTCTTCGCACGCTTGCAAACACGAGCGACAACCAATGCAGCGCGAGGGATCGACATAGAATTCGTATCCGAACACTAAGCGCCTCCCCGAGATGCACCGTTCTTATGCGCGCCGCGATCGTCCGGAGACTCGTCGGGGCCCTTCGCTCGCGCAATTCTGCACGCCGAAACCTTGAACTCGGGAATCTTGCTTCGAGGATCGAGCGTCCGATGCGTCAGCCGGTTTGCACTGCGAGTGCCAGCCCAGTGATAAGGAATAAAGACGGTGTCGGGACGAATGGTTTTGACTACCATGGCGCGAATCGTCAGATCATCGCGCCGGGTCGTTACCGTGATCCAGTCGCCCTCTTTGATGCCATACTGTTCCGCCAGACGCGGATGAACCTCCGCCCGAGGTTCAGGGCTCTGATCTACCAATGCCCCGATGCGCCGGGTTTGAGTCCCCGACAAATACTGGCTGACTACACGTCCGGTGGTAAGGAATAAGGGATACTCAACATCAATCGGATCGCCGCTGGGACGCCATTCTGTGACGTTGAAGTGTGCTTTTCCATCGTGGGTATAAAACTTCTTATCGACGAATAGGCGCGGGGTGCCAGGGTGATCGAGCGAAGGGCAGGGCCAGAAAATGCCCATCTGCTGATCCACTCTCTCGTAGGTAATGCCGTAGTAGTCTGCCACGCCCCCCCGCGACGCAACTCGCAGCTCCTCGAAAATGTCAGCGGGATTCTTGAATGGAAAGAACTGCCCCCGACCAAGCCGGTGCGCCAAATCGATGATGATGTCGGAGTCTCGTCTCGCATCACCCGGCGGATCGATGCTGTTCTTCCAGTGAATGACGCGCCCTTCGGCGCTGCAACCAAGCCCATCCTCTTCTTCATGGAGACTGCCGGCCATAACCACGTCGGCGTGATGGGCGGTTTCGGAGAGAAAGAAATCGACTACGCCGAAGTACTCCAGTTTCGATAACGCTTCGCGGGTGAAGTTCGCATCGGGAAGCGAGACCAGCGGATTGAAACATAGCGAGAGCAGTCCTTTAATTTCCCCGCTGTGGATGGCGTTCATGATCTCTTGAGCGCTGTAGCCTGGTTGGGGAAGTTCTTCAGGTTTGATGCCCCAGACGCCCGCAATATACTTGCGGGCGGCGGGATCGGCGAGGGAACGCTGCCCGGGAAGTTGGTCGCACTTCTGTCCATGCTCGCGTCCACCCTGGCCGTTTCCTTGGCCGGTAATCATCGTTGGTCCAGCGCCGTCGCGGCCAATGTTTCCGGTGGCAAGAGCGATGTTGAGTACCGCCAGACAGTTTTCGACGCCCTTGGACTGATGCTCCAATCCCCGAGCGTGCATCATGATGGCGCGCTTCGATTTGCCAATCCAGCGTGCGGCCTTCTCGATCGATTCGGGTGGCACGCCGGTCATATCAGCAACTTTGCGAAGATCCCACTGCTTGGCGGATTCAGCCACCGCCTCGAACCCGGTCGTGTATTGCCTGATGAATTCGCGATCCTCCAGGCCATCACGCAGGATGACGTGCAGCATTCCCAGCAAGAGTGCAAGATCGGTGCCGGGCCGTAATGGAAGATAGAGATCGGCATTTCGCGTGATAGGAGTCATCCGGGGATCGCCGACGATCAGTTTTCCGCCGTTGTCGCGGCAGCGCCAGATGTAGTCGGTTGTGATTGGAGCGCACTCGCCGATGTTCGCGCCGATCACGAACAAAACCTCAGCTTTCGGAATTTCACTCCATGGAATCGTGCTTCGATCGATGCCAAACGCCAGCTTGTAGGCCGTACCTGCAGAGACCATACAGAGTCGTCCGTTGTAGTCGATGTGGCGTGTGCCTAGAGCCACTCGGGCGAATTTGCCGAGCAGATACGATTTCTCAGTCGAGAGTGACGCGCCGCCGTAGATGGCAAAAGCGTCCTTACCGTACTTTTCCTGGATCTCACGTATCCGGCTGACCGTGAAATTCAGGGCCTCGTCCCATGAAGCTGGACGAAATCCTTGCTCACCTCGCATCAACGGAGTAAGCAAACGGTCCGGATGATTTCCCTGCAAATAACGCTTCACACCTTTCGGGCAAAGCATGCCGCGGTTAAATGGAAACTCCTCCCAAGGCTCGAATCCGATCACGCGATTGTCGCGGACCTTTAATTGGATTCCGCATTGTTGACCGCAGAAGCAGCAATGGGTTTTGACCAACTTCTCCGCAGGATGGACGGATTCGTCGCTCCAACCGCCGGGCGGTTGATAGTTGAGATGCGGCCCGAATTTGTCTTTGAGAATTTCTTCGGAGACCGGGGCCTTAGCCATTCGCTTCCTCTTTCAATCTCAATTGTGCGAGCGAAAGTGACTTGCGCTTGCAGGCAGGACACAACTCCTGCCAGTTGCCCACTGGCCCCGACATCGAATAGTTGAATCCGACTTGCGGCAGCACACGCTTCAGATCGTCAACATGCATCAGGGATGCATAGCGCTCGCCGCACCGGGCACAGATCGCACCCTCGCCCTCCTCACCGGCGCTCTGGTAGAGCTTCACACCCAACTGCGCGGGACGCTGAAAAATGTGAAAGAACTTTCCAAACGGAAGATAGAGCAAGGCGGCGATGACAGTGATGGCGTGCAATATGGCAATGAAATCGTAGAAACTGCCAGCGAGCCATTCTTGGGAAACGGTAAGAGCCAGGCCGGTGATTGATATCGCAAAGAGCAGAATTAACGGCCAGAAATCCATGGCTAACGTTTGAACAGCACGCGCCCCTTCATCCCGCATACGGCGCCATAGCGAAAGCGCAATTCCACCCAGAACCAAAACGGCTGCGATATCAAGGCCATGAAAAAGCATGAGCGCAGTGAACGTGTGCAGGTGGAATCTGCCTGCCGGAAACCCGAACAGGTAGGTCACGTACGTCATTTGATCGTTCGAAGCGCTGCTGAAGTGAATCCATCCGAATACCAGCGGGAAGGTGATTGCTACTGCCAGTACACATCCCCAGAAGATCATCTGATGCATCGCCCAACGCAGTCTGGAGCGTTTTGCGATGAACGTTTGCGCCAGGAGATGAGTTCCTGCCAGCGCCGTGATGTGGCTGAGGCTTCGAAATACTCCTCGCTCTCTGAATAATTGCCATCCGCGCTTCCAGTAAACATAGGTGGGGGGCTTTCGAATCCAGACAGAGTAGTGGTAAATGACGCCCCACGTGGCGAAGATGATTGCGAACGTGTAGATCACCAGCGCAGCGTCGAAGTTCTGCAGATTGCGTGAGCCCAGCACAATTGCGGCTATCAAAACTAAAGTCCACAGCGTGGCCCAGGCTCCCGCGCGGACTTTGTCCGCGGCACGGGTCAGGGCCGCAGGCACCTTCACCGCAAGGGCTTCTTCCTGCGGCAAGAAGACGCGGCCATTCATCCACCAGAGAAGACAGGCCACAGCCGACAATAAAAGAAATCCTGGCCAAACGACTCCGAGTCGGTCGCGGAACACGCCCAGAAGCAAAGGCGGGAAAAATCCGCCCATCCCACCCATTGCGCCCACGAGTCCAGTGACAGTTGCTCTTTGGGTTGGGAAATATCGAGGCACGAGCTGAAAGACAGCGCCATTGCCGATGCCGAGCAAGGCGGCGCATCCGAGCGCTCCAACGGTGAATGGAAGCATCGACTGCACACCGAGCAGGAGCCCGAAAGCCGCCACAGCCGGCAAAATCCAGGAAAGAACTCGTGCCCCGCCAATCTTGTCGGACAGCCAGCCACCGAAAGGACGGCAAAGAGTAGCCAGTACCACAAATCCAGCAGTTCGGAAACCGGCATCGGCGGGCTTGAGATCGAATTGATCACGCAAGAGCGTTGGCAGATAGATCGAGAAGGCGACGAAACCGCCAAAGGTCAGAAAGTAGAATGCCGCCAGCGCCCACACGAGTGGTTCGCGGGCTAGTACGTTGAGCATCTCGGAAAGACCCTTGGGACGAGAAGTTTGGGGAGCATTCCGAGCAAAGACCAGGAAGGCCGAAGCCCACACCAAAAGGATGACCGACATTCCCCAATAGACGGTGCGAAATCCGTAGGCGGCAGCTACCACCGGTCCCAGGAAGACAGCGGCAGACTGGCCAATATTTCCTAGTCCATAGACGCCGAGCGCGCTGCCTTGGCTCTCCATGGAGAACCAGCGGGAGACGTAGCCTACGCCAACAGCAAATGAAGATCCCGCCATTCCGAGAAGAAACGCTGCAATGAGCAGATTCTGGTAGTTGGTTGCGTAGGGGACCAAGACCACTGGCAAAACTACAAAGAACATCAGGGCTGTGAAAACAGCGCGGCCTCCAAAGCGGTCGGCCAGCATTCCTATCGGTATGCGGGCCAGTGCGCCCAGAAGAACTGGAACTGCAACCAGAAAGGCCGTCTGGGTCGCTGAGAGATGAAACTGTTGCCGAAAACGGGGGGCGAAGGCACTGATGAGGCCCCATGCGGCGAAGCAGACCGTAAATGAGACGGTACCAAGGAGCAGATGCCGCTTTTGCGAATCCTGAGGATGCCCCACTGCTTACTCCCCACAAGTCTTTGTTGGAAATTCTACTCTCAGCACTGCGCACTGGGTTGTCGGTGATGAATCAGTCGCACTTCATGTCGCAATGAACATGAGCTTGGTACTGAACAGCAATCGCATCCCGGAGAAGGCCGGTAACACCCTCTGTCCGATTGCAAACACCATTGTGGCGAGAAAGCCCACGGTTTATGCGTGTCGTGATGCTCCCCAAATACCGTGCGAGTTCTCAACTGAAGCCGCCCGTATTCCTAGTGTGCCCGCAACCAAAGCCCAGATGTAGGCCAGACGAACGAAGACAGGAAAGCTGGTGTGCACTCCTTTGACCTTGGCTGGGCGCGCGATCGGTTCGAACAGCCGGAGCGCGTAGACTGCCGCCGCAGGCCTCATTCTGGTGGTCGGGTTGGCAATCCGCGACTTCAGGAAAGTGGTAGAACCTTCCTTTTGTAAACTGTATTCGCCAAGGTCGCCATGGCGATATACCAGGCGATCAGGCCGACGATAAAAATCTCCCACCCAGCTACCGGCGCCGGACATTTGCCTAAAACCACGAAGTCCAGCAGAACGAAGGCCAGCAAGAGCAGCCAAAAGAGGACCGCCAGAAACTTCCCGACGCCCTGGACGGCGACGCAAAAGGCGAATGTGAACAGCGTCCACATGAGGAAGAACCCAAGTTCCTCGGGATGACCCGCCGGGATGCCCGTCTTCGGCTGCACATACAGCAACACAAACAACGACCACCAGAACGCGCCGTACGACATGAAGGCAGAACCACCGAAGATGCTTCCTTTTCGAAGGTCCACAATGCCCGCAATGAATTGCGCCGTGCCTCCGAACGTGATTGCTAAGGCCAGAGTTGGTCCTGCACTCCAGTAGCCCACGTTATGTAGGCCCGTCGCCATCGTGGTTAAGCCGAATCCCATCAGCCCTACCACAGCCGGATTTGCCCACCACTCCTTCAACATACCGCTATCTGCTAACTCCGCCATATTGTTGTTCTCCTTGTCTCAACCCGAACGGACAGGGGTCAGCGACTTTCGGTGGAGTGACGCCTTGGGTTGTTCTGACATCATGCTCGCGTCTCTCAGCCGGTCCGGACACATTGTGTGTGAAACCTCTAACAAATATCTGTGAAACCTTTCACAATCCCCGAGGAAGATGACTTCTCCGAGCGGAGTTCTTGGGGGCCGCGCTTCCACAATATCGCCTCGCGATATATTTCCTCTGAGCTGTGAAACCTCTCACAGAACTGGCGCCAGACCTAACCTAAAGTTCTGACAAAGGGGGCTTGCAATGGGAGATCCTGAGAAAGAGCCGCTCTGTACCGTTAAGGAGTTGGTGGTATTTGCGGTGTTCTGTGTGGTTTACAGTTCGATCCTCTTCTCCTTGAACCCAGAATGGGTCGGATGGGCGGCGCCGCTGGTCTTCGGTGGTGCCCTCTACGCTGCCGATCCGCCTCCCTCTTCCGTCCAGCTTGATTCACCCCAGCATGTCTTTCCGATCGCCTATTTGTGCTACGCCCTAAGTCTCTTTGCCATAGTGCTCCTCACCTTGGTCCGGAACAAACAACACCTCAGCTGGCTTTGGTGGGTACGAGCTGAGTCAGAGAGCGGCAGTATTGCAAAGGTACGCGGCTTTTTGAGATCGAGGTTCACTCTATTGATCGGGCGTTGAACTGTGGAACAGCCCGGTGCTAGCATCCTGCGTGCGAGTACCGGTCATTTCGAAGAACGTGTGGCCAAGTTTCGTGACCGCTCTGGACCTGTTTCAAGGGGTCGCGCAGCGGGATGCGCGAAAGATTGCCAGCCTCTGCACAGAGAAGTGGTTCTCTCGTGGGGTAACGATATTCCGAGAAGGCGAATCTGCCGATTCCCTTTACGTCCTGAAAAAAGGCATGGTGAGGTTGATTTCCCTGTCGAACCAGGGTAGGGAAACCATTCTGCATATCCTCAAACCCGATGAGCTCTTCGGCGAACTTCTCCTCTCTGAGGAGAAAAGAGCCTTCACCGCCATTGCCATTGAGGATTCTCTGGTGACCATTATTTCCCAGGAGTCTTTTGTGGAGCTTTTGTCCGCGGTCCCGGCTGTCGCGCTGAACTTCATTCGGCTGCTTTCCAAGCGATTGGCCACGGTCGAGAGGGGACTGGCGGAATTCAGCCATACCTGGTCCTATCATCGGCTGGCTAGAGTGCTTCTTCAGTTGAGCGAAAAATACGGACAGGAGATTCCCGCTGGTACGTTAATCAACGTCCGCCTGACCCATGAAGATTTCGCCAATTTGATTGGGACGAGCCGGGAAACGGTGACGACACAACTCAGCAAGTTCACACGCATGGGCCTCCTGAAACGCGAGTCCAGGAGTTTCATTGTGGTCAAGGCCAAGCTTATCGACTTTATTCGATCCGAAGAACTTCGACTGAAGAGTTTCCCTTTTTCACAGAGAACAATTCCTCGGTAGCAGTCTTTGAGTGCATGAAACCTCCGTGTGCGGAGCCTAACTCCTGGCCACCGGACCGTCGTTGCTCAAAGCCCGGTTCATGAAGTTCATGTCATCGAAAGTCGCATTCACCTGGCACTATTATAGAGTCCTACTTGACGAGTAATTTCTAAGGTCTCGGCAAATCTGGCGCGCTGTGACATAAGTCATCGTTCACGGTTTACCGCTCTCCTATCCTTAGCTCTTGGGGGATGCAGCCTTGCCAGATGAGCATCAAGAGAGATTCCAAGCACAGAAGCCCGCCCGCAAGAGACTCATCCGGCGACAAGATCGCGACCACTCGCAACGACTCCGTCTTACGCTACAGACCCTCTTCGCCGCCTTAAACGTGTGGATCGGTGTGCAGTTTTATCTTTGGGTGCGCTGGGCCGAAAGCGGGGGCCGAGCATTCGAAGTCTCCCGACCCGCCGGCATTGAAGGCTGGCTGCCCATCGAAGGCCTCATGCAGTTGAAGTACTTTCTAATTACTGGGAAAGTGCCACATGTGCATGCCGCTGGTTTCTTCCTCTTCACCACGTTCCTGGTTATTTCGTTCCTCTTCCGCAAGGCATTTTGCAGCTGGATATGTCCCGTGGGTACCGTCTCGGAATATCTGTGGAAAGTTGGCCGCTTGATCTTTGGTCGAAGCTTCCAATTGCCACGCTGGGCTGACATCCCTTTGCGCTCGCTGAAGTACCTTGTATTGAGCTTCTTCGCCTACGCCGTAATCGGCATGTCGGCAGCTTCCATCGCCGAATTTCTTAATAGCCCATATGCTCTCATCGTCGACGTGCGCATGCTCAACTTCTTCCGTTACATCGGTGGCACGGCAGCATGGGTTGTTTTAGGGCTGGTGATTGCTTCGATCTTCGTGCAGAACTTTTGGTGCCGTTATCTTTGCCCGTACGGCGGACTCCTCGGACTCGTCTCCCTGCTCAGTCCGATGCGGATCACCCGTAACTCAAGCACGTGTATTGATTGCGCCAAGTGCGCGAAGGCGTGTACCTCGGCATTGCCTGTCGATAAGCTGTTGCAGATCCGGTCGGCCGAGTGCAGTGGATGTTTGGAGTGTGTAGCAGTTTGTCCAGCCAAAGACACGCTGGCCATGAGCGTACCCTTGGGTGTACGAAAGCGCCGTGCAATCCCAGCATGGAGCATGGCCGCGGGAATCGCGTTCTTGTTTCTGGCCATAGTGGGCTACGCGAAAATTACCGATCGCTGGAATACCAACCTCCCAAGGCAGGTATATCTAGAGCTAGTGCCAAAATGCGAACTCGCAGAACCGTAAGTGTCAGAGCAAACACACGGTTGACAGGTTTAATCCCAAGCCAGTCCGACTTCACCGACGCTCCAGCCGAGCGCAGGCGCCTCTGGCCGGAGCCGCGCTGAAGTCCAGCAAGATGGGACAAGTGGGCCTGGCATCACATTTCCGGCCGCACTGGAGTCCAGTCGGATTGGTCAGTTTCCGGATCGTCCGTTACCCACTTTTAATCAGGGCCAGCACCCGGAGTTTGCACTTTTTCAACAAACAGACATGTCATACCCAATTCCGCTGCAGCTTGAACCGCTGGTGCTAGCAAATTGGCTTCTTAAGAAGTGACAAAGGTAACTGCCTTTGAAGGCGGGGGTGTGACTTGAATCACAGGCGACCGTACGTCGAACCGCTACCGTAGAAAAACCAACCAACCAAGGAACTACTCACAATGTCACAGCTAAGTGAACCGCTTGCTTTTGACGCTAGATCGCTCGAAGAACTGGTCGAGAGTGAGCACAGACACCGGAAACTCGTTGAATCCCTTCCAGACGCCATCGTCGTCCACACAGAGGGGAAAATAGTTTTTGCCAACCCATTCGCGTTGCGCTTACACAAGGCAACTGGAGCCGACCAATTGCTGGGCCGCGAAATCCGCGACTTTATCGCACCCCAGTGTCTACCTGAGATAATGCAGCGCATTCGACAATGCTATGACACGGGCGCTACGTCATCTCCAGCGGAATTGCTTCTGGTCGCTTGTGATGGTTCATCGGTTGATGTTGAGGCAGTGGCGATCCCCATTTCTTGGAACGGGGCACCGGCCATAGAGGTCGTTCTTCGCGACGTCAGGGAGCGGAAGCGAGCAGAAGAAGCCGTCGTTCTTTGGCAAAAACGGCTTGAGCTCGCGCAGAAAGGGGGCCTTCTCATCGGACTTTGGGACTGGGATTTGGCTAGAAATTGTGTCACATGGTCAGAGGAGAGTTATCGGCAGTTCGGGTTCGACAGAGAAACATTCACCGGCCGGCTAGATGAAGCACTGGAGAGGTTACATCCGGATGATCGCGAGAGAATCACGGAGGTAATTGCGAAAGTGCTGAACGGCGAGGCCAAGGAATATGCCGCCCAATATCGCCTCGTGCACCCTAATGGTACGGTGCGGTGGATTGACGCCCACGGTGTCAGAATACGCAATGGTTCCGAGCACATGATTGGAGTCGGCATTGACATCACGGATTTGAAACATACCGAGCAGTGCCTTAAGGAGAGCGAAGAGAAGTATGCATTGCTACTGAACTCCACCGCGGAAGCGATTTACGGACTTGATTTAAGCGGGCGCTGCACTTTCTGCAATCCTGCTTGTTTGCGTCTTCTTGGATATCGTTCTGCCGACGACTTGCTCGAAAAAAGCATGCATGACGTTATGCATCATTCCTATTCCGATGGGACCGCCTACCCCGAAGATGACTGTGCGATCTACGTAGCTGTCCGCAAAGGTCGCGCCAGTCACGTTACCGACGACGTATTTTGGCGTGCCGATGGAACATGTTTTCCGGCTGAGTATTGGTCTTACCCAATGTACAAAGGCGGTGAAGTCGTTGGCGCCGTGGTTACATTCTTGGATATATCAGAGCGCAAAAAGACGCAGGAGGCGCTGCAAAAGTCGGAAGAGAAATACCGCAAGCTGTTTGAGAACGCGATGTATGGTGTTTATTTGGCGAAGCTGGACGGAACCCTGTTGGATGCCAATCCCGCTATGGTGAAGATGCTGGGGTACAGCTCAAAGGAAGAACTGCTTTCAAGAAATCTGGAGCGCGATATCTATGAGAGTCCGACGGACCGTAGACAAATCATCAGGAACGCTACACCTGACAAGCGCGTAGAAGGAGTTGAGGTAAATTGGATCCGCGCGGATGGCAAGAAGCTGCCGGTTCGTATGAGTGGTGCTGCAATTCTCTCAGATGACGGGGTTACTCCTGTTTTTGAGGTCATCGTCGAAGATGTTACCGAGAGCAAGAAGCTGGAACAGCAATATCTTCAGTCCCAAAAGATGGAAGTCGTTGGCTTGCTCGCCGGGGGCATATCGCATGACTTCAACAATCTACTAGGTGTAATTCTCGGCAACGCCGACCTTCTTCTTGACAATGCTGAGCAGAGCCAGCACCGGCGTATCGATGCGATAAAAAAGGCCGGTATGAGTGCGGCACAGTTGGTTCAACAGCTCTTAGCCTTCAGCCGAAAGCAGGTTCTTCACCCCTCTCTCCTGAACTTGAATGTCGTAATCAGCGACGTGGGAAAGATGTTGCAAAGGCTGATAGGCGAGGATGTGCGCATCGTGACGGACCTCGACACCTCCATCGGGCCAATACGAGCAGATCGGGGCCAAATCGAGCAAATACTGCTGAACCTGGCAACCAACGCGCGGGATGCGATGCCGAATGGGGGTACATTTACCGTGCGAACTCGGAACGCGGAACTGGGGCAAGACGACGTATCACGTTACCCATATGTAAAGCCTGGCGCATATGTCCGTTTAGCAGTCGGAGACACTGGCATGGGAATGAGCGAAGAAGTTCGAACCCGCGTTTTTGAGCCTTTCTTCACAACAAAGGAGAAGGGGCGCGGCACCGGACTGGGATTAGCGACTGTGTACGGAATCGTGAAGCAAAGCGGTGGATTTATTTGGGTCACCAGCCGGCCGGGAGCCGGCGCAACTTTCGAGATTTACTTGCCCAGACTTGAGGGAGCCCCTCTGCCGGAAGTTCCCAATCTTGAACACCGGAGCGAGCACCCACGCGGTACAGAGACTGTTCTTCTCCTTGAGGACGACGATTCACTTCGACAAGTCACATGCGAATTTCTGATGGCAAGTGGCTACAACGTCCTTCAGGCGAGTCGGGGTCGCATTGCTCTTGATCTGGCAAGCCAATACAAAGGGCCGATACCGTTGGTGGTGAGTGACATAGTTTTACCAGAGATGGACGGTCCGTCAGCGGTCTCGAAGTTGCAGAAGCTACATCCAGAGATGCAAGTCCTGTTCGTCTCTGGATTCGCGGAGGTTCCACTAGCTCAGCAACTCATTGCCGAAGGTGCACCATTGATTCAGAAACCGGTTTCTCGAATAGACCTGATGAGGAAGATCGACGAGATGCTTCATTCGAGGGTTCCGCACCCCTAACCAAGCACCGTAGCAAACTTCTCGTATGGGTGAACCCGCCAGCCATGTAGTGTCTTTCAAGTACCAGCACGCGCTTGCCTGGGTGCATAACCCATCAGGACTGCCGCTGTAAGTCCGCCGATGCCGGAGCCGATCACGATCCCATCCCATGTCTCCGCCAGCTTTGCCTGCTTGTAAGGCACTCCACTCGCCATCATCAGGACCGACTTGCGGCCGTTGGTCTGCCTTGGTAAAAGCCCGTGGATCTCTGCGGCGTGACTGAGGTCACTGAATTCCTCGCGCGGCTGAGCTAGATAGGACATGTCGTTCCCCGAAGAGCCTTTCCCTTCACCTGGTGCCGGCCCTCCGCTGAATTGACCAGGAGGCTCCTCATGGCATCGCAATCAGTCGCCACTGAGTCAAACGAGTTAACCATTCCCCAAGCAGAAGACGAATGGATTCGGCAGTCCTGCGCATTCTACGCATGCCCCGTCTGCAAGCAGGATCTGAAACTGGTGCACGACGGGCTTTGCTGCCCTGTCTGTGCGAGGATCTACCCCATACTAAGCGGGATTCCCGACTTCATCGTGGTCAAGCTCAATGAGAGCAGGAACCTCTCCCTGCGCATGATCGGAAAGAGAGACTCTGGAGCGGTCCTTAACTTTGCGGCATCCGTTTACGAAACCTGGGTGTATCCGGCCGTGTGCAATCTGTATGGGGGATGGCGCAGCACCTCTTTAAATCAGTTGGCACATGACGTTTCCGGCATTGTGGCGTTGCGTGACGGGGTCATTCTGGACGTGGCCTGCGGGCCGGGAACCTACGGGCGCCGCATTGCCTCTGCGTCAAGGACCGTTCTTGGCATTGATATCTGCATGAGCATGATGCGGCAGGGAGTCCATTATGTCGAAAGCGAACATATTCCCAACGTCCACTTCGCCCGTGCAACGGTGGAGGCATTGCCGTTTCGTGCGTGCCTGTTCGACGCCGCCATCTGTGCCGGATCGCTGAACCACTTCTCCGACACGGTCCTCGCCTTGCGCGAGATCAACCGCACCATGAAAGTCGGAGCGCCGCTGGCGGTCATGTGCTTTGCCGTCAGCAACTCAGGCCTCATGAAATACAAATCGATACGCGACCGCGCGGAGAGAGGAGGCGGTCACATCGACAGCGTCGCTGTTCTCGAGCGCTATGTGGCCGATGCCGGTTTTGAGGACTTTCGCCCCCACGCCTACGGCTCTGTTCTGGTATTCAGCGCCCACAAAAGGCCGGCAGAGCATTAGAAGAAGGGACGAGCTCCAGTAGCCGGCAACGGACATGAAAGACATGCTGCAACGCATACCCGTCCGCATTCGTATTCCGCTTCTTGCCGCGGCAACGGCCTTCCTGATTCACCTCGTTTGCAATCCGCACTACGGATTCCACGGCGACGAGTTGTATTTCATTATCTGCGGGCAGCATCCGCAGTGGAACTACGTGGATCAGCCCCCCATTGCACCCCTCTTAGCTGCGGCGTCGCAGATGTTCGGTCCTTCCCTCGTTCTGCTTCGAGCCGTGCCAGCTCTGTTTGCGGGAGCGGGCATTTACGTGACTTGCCTCATAGTGCTTGAGCTTGGCGGAGCGGCTTACGCCCAATTCTTATCCGCGATCGTGGTATTTTTCCTTCCGGTCTTGACGGATTTCGGCATGAAGCTCCACACCGACATGGTGGGCCTCTGGTCTTGGCCCCTACTCACGTTGTGGATAGTGCGACTGACTAAGGAAGCAACCTCTCGACTGTGGACCGCCATCGGCGTCCTGATGGGATTTTCGATCCTCGGCAAATACAGCGTCCTGTTTTTTGGGGCAGCAGTGCTGCTGGGCCTCTTGCTCACTCCGGAAAGAAGGATTCTCTTTTCACGCTGGTTCGTGCTCGCGGCATTGATTTCCGCCATCATCGCACTGCCGTCGTTCTTGTGGCAGGTCCACTACGGATACCCCATGCTCGAATTGCTGCGTGCGGTCCAGCACGGCAAGAACGTAATCGTCGGCCCGATGGCCTACCTCGGACAACAACTCTTGCTCAGTGGTTTCCTGGCGCCGTTCTGGATCGTTGGCTTGATCTGGCTCTTCTTCCGCCCGGCGCTTCGCTTCCTGGCATACGGTTATGTGCTGCTGATTGCCATCATGATCGTGTTGCACGGCAAGCATTATTACCCCGCAGATGTCTACCCATACCTCATCGCCGCCGGATGTGTGCAAATCGAGGGCTGGACCGGCGAATTCCGGAGGGGACGAATTGTAATTGCAGCGGCGACGCTTCTACTCGGGCTGGCTTTCTTTCCGCTAGTGATGCCAGTACTCCCGGAAGCATGGGTGGCAACTTACCACAATGAACTGCTGTCGTTCTTGCACATTTCGAGACAGCACATCGAAACCGAACATCGGGTTGCCGCAGATTTACCAGGCGACTTCGCGAGCATGCATGGCTGGACAGAACTGACCGCCATCGTGAACCGCATTTACAAGGAACTTCCACCCGCGGATCAGAAGCAGGCGGTGGTCCTGGCGCAGAACTACAGCCAAGCTGCGGCGATCGAGTTCCTTAGCAAGCCCAAGCTGCCTGTCATCAGTGGACACAATCAATACTTTCTCTGGGGCCCGCGCGGGTACAGTGGCGACGTTCTCATCTGCGTGGGAGCCAACTGCGACTCGGTTAGTGAGGTGTTTCGTACTTGCTCACTGGAAGCAACACAGCAAGCTCCCTGGATATATCCATCTGAGTACGATATTCCGATCATGCTCTGCCGGGGAATCAGGAAACCTCTGGCGGAATTGTGGCCACTCACGAAGTTTTACAACTAAGCCAGATCCGACTACCTTGCTGTATTCGGTGCGAACTCACTGTTGACCGTCATGCCGTCAGTCAGATTGGTGTTTCTCCGAAGCTGAGTATCCTCGGAATCTGGCACACAGTTCGCACACAGAATTCGAGATAGAGGTTTTTCAACTTCCGCATGGCCGACGACTCGGGAGTTTTCATGAGTGGCTGAGGCGGGAATTCACACAGCTCCGGGCGTCGACGATCACTTCTTCCCCAGGAAACGAATGCGCCCTGTGAAGGTGCGTCCCGAGTATCCGCTGTAGGTTAGAAACTGCGGCGAGTTCACATCATTGTTGGCGTACCAGTAATTCCTTCGTCCGGTGATGTTGTCGAACCCGCCCCGCAGCGCCCAATAGAAACCGAACGCGTGAAACCGCTTCTCGAGGTGAGTGTTCAAAGTGAAGTACTGCGGAAAACGCAGGAATGTGGGAATCGTTTGCGGGGCGGGCGGCGGAAGTGGCACGAGCTGTTCCTGATCGCTCACCACATAGAAGGGGAAGCCGGTGCGGTATTCCATCGAGTAGCCGAAGTCGAGGCGTTTGATCAGCGGCAGCGATCCCAGCGGCAGAAATCCCCAGGAGAGGAAGCGGTTGGGAGCATCCCAGGGATAGGGGCCGGGTTGTTGCGTGCTGAAAACCGGGTTGTCGACACTGAGGTCGAGCAGTTGGTCGGAGTGGGATCTTGAGCGGATATAGGAGCCCATGATCATGTGCCCCTTTTCGAAAACGCGGCGCAGATTGATTTCGAAGGAATCGAAGCGATCGTTGCGGCCATTCTGGAGCTGGAATTGCGCGGTGCACGGAGTTTGTGGAGTGCAGAGCGATCCAGTCCCAAGATTTACCGGATTCAGCCAGTTGTAATCGAAGCCGTTGTTGCTGCGTTTCTCGATGAATTCGGCCTTCAGGTAAACGCGGCTCGGGAGTTTCTGTTCGACTCCGAGGCTCCAGTTAAGGTAGCGCGGGGCTTCGAGCGCATAAGGAGGAAGTGAGAACACGGAGGTGACCGGGCCGGAAAGCGGCGCGCCGCTCGAATCGTAGAAATCATCGACGCGCATTCCGCCTTGCGGGCGAACGATCAGGAAGATTGGCGTCGCGTCGTAGAATAAGCCGATCCCCGCGGAAAACTTGGTGTTGGCCGCCTGGCTCAAGACGTAGGTTGCAGCCAGGCGCGGCGAAAACAGCTTGCTCCGGACAATCTCGTCCCAGTCAAAGCGCAGCCCGCCTTCGACAAGAAAACGGTTGGTGGCGAGCCAACGGTCCTGGGCATATCCGCTCAGTTCGACGTTATAGTGCTCGCCGAACGAGGGCCCCGAAAACTGGGAGTACCGCGAGCAGGGAGAAGGGACGGCTTGGCATCCACCTGCGGGCAGCGATTCGACCGTCGGCAAGTACGAGATTGGTTGGCGCGAGAAATTGAAGTCGTAGCGCAGGCGGTCCAAATCCACGCCCACCTTGAACTCGTGGTTCCCGTGCCAGTCGATTGCTTTAAAGAAGAGGTTTGAGTAGAGCTGCCAGCGGTCGGCCTGGGTGTGCGACGTGAGGTAGTAACTGCCCCCGGCTTGATTGGGATTGATGAAGTAAGGCTGGGCGCCGCGCGGAAACTCGTCGAGGTCATAGCGGTTGAACCCAAAGCCGGTTTCGAGAAGCTGGCCGCTTTTGAAGTAGTACTGATCCTTCAAGCTCCCCTGATACATGGGCTCATCGAGAATGGGCGTCGCGGTCTGCGGATTCAGCGACGACAGGCCGGAATGCTGATCATGGGCGAAGTTCACGTTGAAACTGCCGGTCAGTATATTGCGCGAAGTCAGGTTGGCCTGAATCTTGAAGAGATTGCCGAGGCGCCAGAAAATATCGCTGTCCGACCCGGGCGGCAGCTCGGTAATGATGATGTTGTCATATTCGCCATCGAGGGCGTTGTAGAACCATGCCCGCCCCTTGCTGATGGGGCCGGACAGAGTGAGGCGTGGCGTGAGCTTATCGAGAGTGATTCCACGCTTGTCTTGCAGCGATGGGAAGAAGTCGGTGGCGATGAAGCGGAAGTGGTCGTCTCCGGTCGCGGTATTCAGTTGGATGATGCCGCCGGAGCTTTTTCCGTACTCGGCGGAGACGCGGCTGGTCTCGACGTTCACCGAGCGAAAGGAATCGGTTGAGACGCGCAGCAGCAGTTGCCCGTTGGCGGGCTGCGTGACGTCGAAGCCGTCGAACAAGACCAGAGTCTGATAGGTTTCGGCGCCGGTGACGTGCGGCTGGACGTTCACGTCATTGACGACCTGCGGAATGTATTCCAGCGCTTCGCGGTAGTCACGCGTCGTCGGATAAGGAAGATTGATGATATCGACGCCGCTGATCTGTTCATGCGCGCTGACCTGTTCCGGATCGATGGCCGGCGCCGATTCCGTCACATTGACCGTTTCGCGCACCTCCCGCTGACGTACCAGCGTGAATTCAAAGCTGGTTGCCTTGTCGAAGTGCAGATCGTCAGCCTCGGTAGCGTAGAAGCTTTCCTTTTCGACCCGGGCTTTGTAGTGCGTTGCGGCAGACGCGGCCAGTGTGCACACGCCAGTGGGACCAGTTCGGCACATCAGGGACGAAGATCCATCCGAAGCGGTGAGTTCAACACGGGTATCCGCGACGCCGGCACCGTTCTCATCGACGACGGTGACAGTGATGCGCTGCGAGCTTTGCCCCTGGGCGCAAACGCAGCCGACAAGAAGCCCGCCGAAAAAAAGCAGCCGTTGCCTGAGCGTACTCATGACCGCGACGCAGGTGCTGAGCTATTGTCGCCTACCGGGGCACAATCGAAGAAGAGGGTTTTGTACCAGCAATCCGAAAATGAAACTTAGTGGCACCAGTTTGCAAGGCGGGGGCCGACTGATGAACTCCTTTTCATAATTTTCCCCCGTTTGTAGATGAATCGCTCGTGCCGCGATGTAAAGTAATCGGCCGGAGCAGTTTCCAGATGACGGGCAAGCCTGAAGCAATCCCAAGGTGAGGGTTGCCGACAATCCGCGTTTCTGGCGGATGCGGTCGGTCGGCTCGATACGGCCTTCTCGGAATGTCACCCATATGCCACCGCGCCAAAGGGACTGCCGGAGGGAGTTGCTGTAACTGCTTGATTTTACTTGGCGTCCCCGGCGGGATTTGAACCCGCGTTACCGCCGTGAAAGGGCGCTCATATGCTGTATCACGTTGTAATTACAAGGCACCGGTCGCGCCGTAATGCCCTGTAAATAGCAGCAGGGAGTACGAAGGAACCGACAGACTGTGTATCGTCTGTG